>Ga0154401_154_pt1 | contig 27077 bp, 26 predicted proteins | sample RifGroB2_FD_115905 | JGI IMG/M metagenome (GOLD analysis project Ga0154401, IMG submission 115905) | Elusimicrobia bacterium GWB2_63_16
GACCACGTCGTCCTGGTCGCGCGGGCCCTGCGCGCCCTTGAGCGGCAGCACGCCGATCACGGTGAAGTTCTTGCGGTTGATCTTGATGGTCTTGCCCACCGGGTTCTCCCCGCCGAACAGCTCCTTCACCACGGTGTTACCGACCAGCGCCACCTTGGCCAGGCGCGCTCCCTCGGCGTCGGAGAAGAAGCGCCCGTAATAGGGCTGCGAGTTGCGCATCGAGGCGTAGACCGCGCCGACCCCGGAGATGGAGGTGCGCTGGTTCTTGGCGCCGTAGACCACCTGGGCGTTGCCCGAGACGTTGGCGTCGGACCTGGTTATGTTCTCTATCCGGGCTATGGCCTTGGCGTCCTCTATGGTGAGGCGGCTGACGGCTCCCGCGCCGAGGCTGGCGCCGCCCTGGCGGAACATGCCGGGCATGACGGCCAGCAGGTTGGTGCCCAGGGACGACATGGACTTCTGTATCGCGCGCTGCGCGCCAGTGCCTACGGCGAGCATGGCTATCAGCGCGCCCACGCCGATAATGATGCCGAGCATCGTCAGGAGCGAGCGGGTCTTGTTGCTGACTATGGAACTGACGGAGGAAGCCAGGTTCTCGGCCACCTCTCGCCAGCTCAGGAAGAAGGTCTTGGGGATATGCAGGCGTTTGGGTTCCCTGGCGGCGGCGGGCGGGGCTTTTTTCACCACGTCCTCTATGATCAGGCCGTCCTTCAGTTTTATCACGCGGTCGGCCCAGGCGGCGATGTCGGGCTCGTGAGTGACCATCACCACGGTGATGCCCTGCTCGTCGTTGAGCTTGCGGAAGATGTGCATGATCTCGTTGGACTGGTCGCTGGCCAGGTTGCCGGTGGGCTCGTCGGCGAAGATGATCTTGGGGTCGTTTACCAGCGAGCGGGCGATCGCGACGCGCTGCTGCTGGCCGCCGGAAAGCTGGTTGGGTTTGTGGCCGGCGCGGTCGCCCAGGCCCACCTGCGCCAGGTACTTGGAGGCTTCGTGCGGGCGGGCCTTCTCGCCCAGGTAGATCTGGGGCAGGGCCACGTTGGAGGCCGCGGTGATGCGCGGCAGCAGGTTGAACTGCTGGAACACGAAACCCAGGATGCGGGCGCGCAGGTAGGACAGCTCTATGTCGTCTAGCTCCGACACCTCGCGGCCGAAAAGCCTGTAGGAGCCGGCGCTCGGCCGGTCCAGCAGGCCGAGGATATGCATCAGCGTGGACTTGCCGGAGCCCGACGGCCCCATGATGGCCACGAACTCGCCTTCCTTGATGGAGAGGTCCACGCCCTTGAGCACTTCGAGGGGCTCGCCGCCCATCTCGTAGATCTTTTTGATGCCTTTAAGTTCGATCATATGTTTTCCGGCCGCCGGGGCCCCCGTTCAATGCCCGCTTACGGCGCGCTGCTGCTGCCTGTTCATCGCCGGCCTCTTGGGCATCAGCGGGTTGCTGCCGGAAGAATCCACCTGCGCGGAATAACCGCCCGCCTTGTAGAACACGGTCTCACCGGCCGACAGGCCGGAGACTATCTCCACCTGGTCTCCCTCGTTCTGGCCGGTCTCCACCACGGCATACACCGGCTGGCCGGCCTTCAGCTCCTTTATCACCGCGGTCCGGCCCTGCTGGTCCGTCACCACGGCCGCGGCGGGGATCAGAAGTATATCCTTGCGCTCGGAGATCTTGATCTTTATATTGGCCGTCATCTGCGAGCGGAAGAACTCCGGCACGCGCTCGGGGCGCAGTTTCACCGTGTAGGTCACCACGTTGCTCTTGGTGGTGCCTTCGTCCAGGATCTTGAATACGGTGCCGCGCACTTTCTTGTCCGGATAGGAATCCAGTACGATGGTCGCGCGCTGGGCTTTCTGCACTTTGCCGATATCCGCCTCGTCCAGGCTGGCGGAAACGATCAGCTTGTCCGAGATGGCGAACAGCACCGTGCTGGCGCTCACGGTCTGGCCCTGCACTATGTTCCTGAGTATCAGCGTGCCGTCGATCGGGGAGATGACCTTGATCGGCTTGTAGGTCTCCTGCCACTGCTTGTACTGCTCGTCCCCGGCGGCGCGCGCCGCGTCCAGGATGGCCACCCGGTCGGAAGAGCTCATCAGCGCCAGCACTTCGCCGGCCTTTATCTTATCGCCTTCCTCCACCAGGATCTCCTCTATGCGCCCGGAGGAGGAGGGCTGGATCTCCACCCGGTTCTCGGGCTCCACCACGCCGGTGGTGTCCACCAGTTCGGACAGGTCGCGCAATTCGGCCTGCACGCTTTGGTATTCGGGCGCCTTGCTGGCGCTATTCTTTTTGAAGGCGTACCAGCCGCCGCCGGCCAGCGCGGCTATAACGAGGATGATGACGATTTTTTTCATAGTGTTTTACCCTTATCCTTACCGCTCCATGGGCACGCCGAGCAGCTGCTCCAGCGCGTTCTTGCGACTATGCGCGGTGCGCGCATAGTCCAGCCCGTTCAGGTCCGAATCCACGAAATTCTGCTCCACGTTGACCAGGTCGATGAAGCTGATACTGCCGGCCATGTATTTTATCTGCGCTTCTTTATAGCGTTCCTCGTTGGCCGCCAGCAACGACACCGAGGCTTTGGCGGTCTCGGCGGCGCTGAGGTAGCCGTCGTAGCCGGACCGCAGCGAGGCGGCCAGCGTTATGCGCGCGGCCTTATAGTCCTGCTCCGCCGCGGTCTGGGCTTTGCCGTAGGCCGCCAGGTTGTTGAAATGGTAGGTGGGGCCACCGGAGAAGAGGGGCAGGCTGAGACTCAGGCCCATGGACCAGCTCTTGTCCTGCGGGAACTCGTTGTCCCCGCTCCAGCCGTAGGAGCCGCTGGCCTTCAGCGACGGGTAGGCGTAATAGCGGGCCGAGTTGACCCGCTCTTTGGCCGACTCCAGCGTTTTTTTAGCCGCCACCATGCGGGGGGATTTTTCCAGCGCCAGGACCACGTCGGCTTCGTCCAGGGAAAATTCCGGCACGCCGATGTCGCCGGCGGCGGTCACGCGCTGCGTGCCTTCCAGGCCCATGGCCTCCAGCAGGGCGCGCTGCGCGCTGTCCAGGTCGCGCCCGGCCTTCTTAACGGAGACGGCCGCGCTCTCGGCCAGGGCCTCGGTGTAGAGGGCGTTGCCCTTGGATTCCATGCCGCTCTCGTACTTAAGGCGTATCAGTTTGGCGTTCTCCTGCCTGATGCCGTAGATCTTCTTCTGCACCTCGGCCCGTTTCTGGGCGAAGAGCAGGTCGGCGAAAGCGCCGGCCAGGGTCTGCCTGGCCGAAGCCGAAGCGGCCAGGTAGTCCGCTTCGGCCTTCTCCCGCGCGATGCGGCTGCTCTTCACCGTGGACACGGTCCTGAGGTTTAGCAGCTCCTGCGAAGCTGAGAGGGAAGCGCCCCAGCGGTTGGAGGGGGAGGAAGTATCGTCGCCGCTGCGGGTCACAGAGTGAGACACGCTGACCTGCGGCAGATAGGCGTTCACGCTGGCCAGGTAACTGTAGCCGGCCTGTTCCATGGCGGCCCGGGCCGCCTTTACCGACGGATTGTTCTCTATCGCCAGCCGGCGCGCCTGGTCCCAGGACAGGGTCAGGTCCTGCGCGGCCAGCGGGGCCGAAGCCGCCAGGGCCGCCGCCAGTGTAAGGATAAGTTTTTTAATGGTCATAGGTTTTAAATACGGTCGCGTTCCATATATCAACGCGCGGGGGGCCGGTTTTATTGCATTTTTTTACCGGTCGGTAAATAATTATAGCGGTTGCCGCTCCTACCGTCAATAAAAATGGCCCGCCCGGGAACTCCGGCGGGCCATTGGCGGCGGGAAACGGCTTACTTCAGCTTTTCCTGGCCGGTAAAACTGCGCTCCAGCCTGAAACCGGCCAATATTTCCCTGTCCTCCGCGGAGGGGGCGCCGGTTATGTGCGCGGCTATGGCCGCGCCCAGGCCGGGCCCCAGCATGAAGCCCTGGCCGCACATGCCCACCGCCAGCACGTAGCCCTCTAGCGCGGCGGGGAAATCCACCACCGGGAAGCCGTCGGGGGTCATGGGGTACAGGCCGCGCCAGGTGCGGCGCACCTTCAGCGTGGCCAGGTTGGGCATCAGCGAGATCATGCGGCGCGAGATCTCCGGCAGGAACTCGGAGGTGGAGCGCCGGTCGTGGCCCCAGATGGGCGGCTGCGGCGTGAGGCAAAACACGATCTGCCCCTCCCAGTTCTGGTAGAAGTAATAGTTCTTGGACTTGTCGCCGGGGCGGATATCCACCACCATCGGCTCGAAGAAGCGCTCGGCGGGCTCGGTGATGCCGGCCTCGTGGCAGTCGGGCTTCACCGGCACCGCCACGCCGGCCTGCTCGGAAACGGGGGCGGCGTCGGCGCCGGCGGCGTTGACCACCCACCTGGCCCCGTAGCGGCCCTGCGGCGTCAACACGCCGGTCACGGCCCCGCCTTCCTTCAGGATTTCTTTCACTGGCTCGTGGAAACGGAACTCGGCGCCCAGCTTGACGGCGCGCCGGCAGAAGGCGTTGACCGAGAGCAGCGGCGAGGCGGAACCGTCGCCGGGGGACCAGGTGCCGCCGCGCAGGTCCTTGTCGGCGATGCCGGGCACCAGCCGCTTCACCTCTTCGGCGCCGATCCAGTCGATATCGAGGCCGAGGCCCTTCTGGATCTTCAGCAGCTCGCGCAGCACGCGCTCGTCGCTCTCGGTATAGACCGGGAACAGGTACCCGCCCCGGATCCAGCCGATGTCGTCGCCGTGCTTCTCCTTCCAGGTGGAGAAGACCTCGAGGCTGCGCAGGCAGGCCTTGATCTTGGAGCCGTCGGAATGCGTGGCGCGCACGCCGCCGATGGCGCATTTGTTCTGGCCCTGGCCGGGGGAGGCTTCCTTCTCCAGCACCAGGGTGCGCAGCCCGCGGCCCGCCAGCTCCATCGCCAGAGGCGTCCCCACGCTGCCCGCGCCGATTATAATGACGTCGTAATTGTTTTCAGCCATAGTTCCCTCTCGGAATCCGCTCAGAATCCGCTCCAGCTGGCTTTCTCGTCCGCCTCGGTGCGGCATTTCACGCCGGAGAAGACGCCCAGCGGCGCCTCCACGAACAGCGGCCGCCGGGTGAAGGCGGTCACCTCTTTGGGGTCCACGCCCTCGCTGCGGAAGATGTTCAGCAGCATCGCCGAGCAGGTCTTGGAGCCGCAGGCGCCCATGCCGGCGCGGGTGACGGCCTTGAGCTGGTTGAGGTCGCGCATGCCAGAACGGATGGCCCGGCGTATCTCGCCCAGCGAGACGCGCTCGCAGCGGCAGATAATGGTTTCATCTTCGGCTTTGGCCAGGTCGGCGGGGGCTTTGGCGCCTGCCTCGGTCTCGAACAGGCGCAGCGAGACGGCCTTGTCGGCCGTCTCCGGCGTGGCCTTCACCACGACTATCATCGTGTTCTCGGCCTTGAAATCCTTCACGTCCAGCACCTCGGCCTCGCCGAGGTCGGCGCCTTCCCAGCCCGTCAGGCGCACCCGGTCGCCTTTCTTCACCAGGCCGCGGCCTATCTCGAAAGGCACGGCTACCGACGGGTTGGCGGGATCTTTGCGGTAGTCCACGATGGTTATTGCCAGGCCGGGGCAGATGACCAGGCATTTATAGCAGCCTATGCAGTCCCCGGTGAACTGCGGGGTGTTCATGATGCTCTCGCCGGAGAGTTTGATGGATTTTTTAGGGCAGACGGTCACGCACGGGTTGCAGGGGATCTCCTGCCGGCAGTGCAGCACCGGGTAGACCTTCTTATCGTGATCCTTCGCGGCCGGCGCCTTGGTGATCCCGGGGCGCGACTTGAGCACCTCGAGCCGGTCGAACCAGAAGCCGGGCACCGGCGCGGCCATCACGCCGAGGGCCTTGAGCACCTTGTGCGCGGTGATCTTGCCGCTGAACATGGCGGCCGAAGCCTCGGCGATCTCCTCGGCGTCGCCGCAGACGAAGGCCTCCATGCCGGCCTCGCGGGCCTGAGCGTGGAACTCGTCCACGGAACTGAGGCCCACGGCTATCAGCAGCGTGTCGGCCTCGAAAGTCTTCTCGGTGCCGGGCAGGACCTTGAACTTCTCGTCCACGGCGGCTATCGTGACCTTTTCCAGGCCGTCCCTGCCGTCGGCGCGCACTATGGTATGGCGCGTGTATACCGGCACGCCCAGGCGCCGGATCTTGTCCTCGTGCACCTTGTAGCCGCCGCAGCGCGCCTGCGCCTCTATCAGGCCCACCACGGAGATGCCGGCCTGCAGCGCGTGGTAGGCCGCTATCAGGCCCACGTTGCCGCCGCCGACGATGAAAAGCCGCTTCGCGGGGCGCACGAGGTCGCGGTTGACCAGGGTCTGGAAGGCGCCGGCGCCGTAGACGCCGGGGAGGGTGTTGCCGGGGAAGCCCAGCGACCGCTCGCGGGCGCCGGTGGCGCTGATAATGGCCTTAGGCCGCACCAGGCAGTACTGGTCGCCGCGCAGCACGCCCACTTTTCTGTCGGAGAAGACGGCCAGGCAGGTAGCGTTGGTCCAGGCCTTCACCGACGGGTAGTCCTTCAGCTGGGCCTCCAGCTTGCCGGCTATGTCTATGCCGCGCGTGCCGGCGTAGCAATCCTCCACCGAACCGAAGAATTTATGCGTCTGCAGCACCAGCTTGCCGCCGAAGCGGTCTTTGTCGTCCACGATCAGCGTGTTCACGCCCAGTTTGCCCAGCTCGGCCGCGGCCGCGAGGCCAGACGGGCCGGCGCCGATGATCAGCGCGTCGACGTCCAGTTCTTCCACGCGCCCGAACTCCTGCACGCAGGCCACCCGGGGCAGCCGCGCCTCGCCGCGCAGCGTCTCCACGCGCATGCCCTCGCGCACCGGCGTCACGCAGGATTTCAGGGTCAGGCCGTCGGCGATGACCGAACACTGCGCGCACTGGCCGTTGGCGCAGAAGATGCCCTGCGGGGCGTCGTCCTTGTGGTGGCGGCTGAAGATCTTGATGCCGTTGGCGAACAGCGCACTGGAGATCATTTCGCCTTCCAGCGCCTCGCACGGTTTCCCGTCGAAAACGAATTTTACGGTCTTCCGCTCTTCCGGCTGGAGTACGGGGTGTTCGGTTATTCTTTCCATTAGGGGCCTCTCTTCCGCGGCGCATAACTTCCCTATACTATATTAAAGTGCCCCATGGAAAAACAACGGAAAGAGTCTCTGCGGCCCCGTTTACAGCCGGCCGCGCCCGCCGGCAGGAAATGAGCGGGACCCGCGGCGCTATTTGTTATAATAATCCTGTATGGAGGGTACAATGAAAAAAATTATTTTAACGGCCGCCTGCGCCCTGTTCGCCGGCAGCCTTAACGCGGCGGAATTCCGGCTTAACGGCGCCAGCCTGGTGGACCAGGTGGTCGCCTCGGCTCCCGAAGTGAAGATCCCCGAGGCCCCCAAGCCGGCCAGGGCCAGGACCGGCAGCTACGTGCAGCTCTCCGGCTACGTCAGCCTCAGCGGCTCCGGCTGGCTGCACGGCGACAACGGCGGCTTCACCAGCGTGACGCTGACCGGCTGGGGCACTTTCCGGGACTCTTCCGGCCGGATCACCAGCAACAACACCTATATCAACGCCACCGCCTCCTTCTGGGTGCGCCCCAACCAGTCCGTCTTCGAGACGGTGCGCCCCAGCGTCTACGTGACGTTCTACCGCGACGGGAAAATGGTCGGTTCCACCAATATGACCGGCAGCATCTCCGTCAACGGCTGGCCCAGCTCCAACTACTTCAGCCTCAGCGGCTCCGGCTACCTGAACGGCTCGATGTACGTGGAGGACGCGCAGTAAAGGCCGCGCCTGCGCTAGGAGGGCGGCTTTAAAAAGCCGCCCTTTTTTATTATCATTCAAACTATGAAGATACTCGAAGGCAAAACCCTGTCGGCCGAGATACTCGGCGCGCTGCCTGCCCGCGTGGAGGCCGTGAAGGCCCGCCTGGGCAGGCCCCCGTCGCTGGCGATCATCAATTACTTCGCAGACTCGCCGTCGGCGGTCTACGTAAAACGCAAGATCGCCGCCTGCGAGAAGCTCGGCATCGCCGTTAAACTGTTCGCCCCGAAGCCCGAGGACGGCTACCCGGCCTTCAAGGCGCTGCTGGCCAGGCTGGGGGCCGACGCGGCCTATGACGCCGTCATGATAGAGCGGCCGCTGCCGGACGGCTTCGAGACCAGGGAGACCTGGGACGCCGTGCCGGCCGCCAAGGACGTGGACGGCCTCTCCTCGCTGAACATGGGCCGGCTGTTCATCGCCAAGAAATTCTCGGAGATCGAGAACGGCGGCTTCTTCTCGCCGTGCACCGCGCTGGCCGTGATCCGCCTGTTGCGCTTCCACGGCATAGACCCGGCCGGCATGAACATCGCCGTGGCGGGCCGCTCTTCCGTGGTGGGCCGGCCGCTGGCGCAGATGCTGGTGGCGCTCGACGCCACCGTCACGGTCTGCCACACCCGCACGAAGAACATCGCCGAGGTCTTCAAGCGCGCCGACCTGGTGGTCACCGCGGCCGGCAAGGCCAAGTGGCTCAAGCCGGAACTGCTGCCGCCTGGCGCCGTGGTGATAGACGTGGGCACAAATTTCGACGAGAACGGCCGCATGTGCGGCGACGCGGACTACGCCGCGCTGGAACCCTCGGCGGCCGCCGTCTCGCCGGTGCCGGGCGGGGTGGGGCCGGTCACGCTGGCCTGCCTGATAGAGGCCGCGGTGCGCGCGGCCGAACTGGCGCCTAAAACAGAAAAAGGCGGGATTATACTCACATGACTAAAATATTTACCCTCGCGCTGGCCCTGCTGCTGCCGTCCGCGCTGCTTCTGACGGCCGCCGCGCAGGAGCAGGAGCCCCCGAAGGAAGAGACCGCCGCGCCCGCCAAGCCGGCCGCTAAAAAGAAGGCGAAGAAAAAGAAGAAGGCCGCGCCGGTCTCCGAGTACAAATTCGGGGCCGTGGACAAGCCCTCCGCCTACAAGTTCGACCGCGAGGCCGAGCCGATAACGAAAGAATCGGCGAAAAAAGCCGCCGCGGAAAGGGCGGCGGCGGCGAAGAAGAAAAAGAAAAAGGCGGCCGCGAAAAAGGCGGTTTCCGAATACAAGTTCGACGCGGTGGACAGCGTGTCCACCTACAAGATGGACAAGTACGCCGACCCCATAGTGAAAACGCCTAAAAAGAAGAAGGCCGCCGCCAAAAAGAAGCCCGCCGAGCCGGCCGAACCCGCGCCCGGCCACGACGCTTCGGGCGCCATCCCCGAGGTAAATTGAGGTCCGATCCGATGAGCGGAACTAAAGAGTGGCATAACGGTTTCTTCAGGAACTCCTTCTACAACCCGGCCTCCCCGGCCGCCGTGGAGAAGGCGCCTTCAGAGGCCGCCTTCGTCCTCAAGCAGCTCGGGCTGGAAAAGGGCGCCGCGCTTCTGGACCTGTGCTGCGGGCCCGGCCGCCACGCCGTGGAGTTCGCCAGGCGCGGCCTGGCCGTGACCGGCTACGATTTCTCCGCCGAGTACCTGCGCGAGGCCGCCGCCCGCGCCAAAAAGAAAAAGGTGGCGCTGCGGCTGCTGCGCGGCGACATGCGGCGGCTGGCCTGGCGCGGCGAGTTCGACGCGGTCGTGAACCTGTTCACCAGCTTCGGCTATTTCCTGAAGTTCTCAGACGACCTGAAGACGCTCAAGGGCGCGGCCCGCGCGCTAAAGCCCGGCGGGCGTTTTCTGATAGACGTGATCAACGGCGATTTCATCAGGACCCGCTACACGCCCAGGGACTGGCACGACCTCGGCGACCACTACCTGCTGGAAGAGCGGGAGGCCGCCCGGGGCGGCATCTTCAACGAGTGGACGCGCATAGACAAGAAAACCGGCAAGATACAGAGGAAGACTTTTTTCAACCGGCTCTACGGCCGGGCGGAGATGACGGCCGCCCTGCGCAAGGCGGGCCTGGCGCCGCTGAAATTCTGGGGCGGTTTTAAGGGCGAGCCGCACTCGGAAGAGAGCGTGCGGCTGATCTGCCTGGCGAAGAAGATTTGACCCGTCCCGGACAGGGCGCCGGACCCCGCGCTAGGCGCGGGGTTCTTTCTTTTTAGCCGCGAGCTGGCCGCAGGCGGCCGCTATATCGGCGCCGCGCTCCACCCGCAGGTAGGTGCGCACGCCGGCCTCTATCAGCTCCAGCTGGAAAGCCTTCACGCGGGGCGTCTCGCCGCCCGGGCCGCCCGGGGGGTTGTAGGGGATAAGGTTGACCCGGCAGGGGATATCCCCGACCAGCCGCGCCAGCAGCGCCGAGTCGGCCGGCCGGTCGTTGACGCCGGGGAAAAGGATATATTCGAACATCACGGCGGCCTTGCGCGCGGAGCAGTAGGCGCGCACGGCTTCGAGCACGCGGCGCAGCGGATACTTTTTTTCCATCGGGGCCAGCCGGGCGCGCTGCTCTTCGTCGGCCGCCACCACGGAGACCGCCAGCCGCACCCTGAGGTCCGAAGCGGCCAGCTCCTCTATCACCGGGATCACGCCGACGGTGGACACCGTCATCTTGACCTGCGGGAAATGGCGCCCGCGGCTGTCCGAGAGCAGCCGCACGGCGCGCTTAACGTTCTCCCAGTTCAGGAACGGCTCGCCCATGCCCATGAAAACTATGCTGTTCAGCTCGCCGGCTTCCTTCAGGCAGGCCTCGAACTGAGCGATGATCTCCTGCGGCGTCAGCGACCGCCGCAGCCCCAGAGCGCCGGTGGCGCAGAAGGTGCAGCCGCAGTCGCAGCCGGACTGCGAGGAGAGGCAGGCTATCACCCTGTCCTTGCCGGGCAGCACCACGCATTCTGCGGGCGCGCCGTCGTGGAAACGGAAAAGCATCTTGCGGGTGCCGTCGCGCGACACCTGGGTTTCCACGGGCGCGGGCAGCGGGGCGAGGGAATAGGCGGGGGAGAGCGCGGCGGTTACGCGGGGCGGCACTCCGGGCAGGGCGGCCAGGTCCGTCGCCCCGAGCCGGTGCACGGCCAGGTACACCGCCGCCGCATGCACGGGCTTCTCGCCCAGGGCGGCCAGCGCCGCCTCGAGTTCGGGGCGGGTCAAAGCCCTGAGGTCCGGTTTCATAGTGTCTTTCATGGTGGCCAAGGGACTATTCTATTAAATTAGCCGGCCGCCGCCGCCCCCGAAAATGCGGACGTAAGCCGCGGGAACGCCTCATTGCCTTTCGTCAAATTGGCAAACCACTCTTTTTTTGAGAGAATATAAATATACCGCGGGAAACACGCGCGCGGGTACAGGAAGTTTTAAGGAGCCCTCCATGAAACAGAACATCGTTGAAAAGATCCTTACCTCCCACCTCAAAGAAGGCGAATTCATAAAAGGCAGCGAGATCGGCATCCGCATAGACCAGACCCTGACGCAGGACGCCACCGGGACCATGGCTTACCTGCAGTTCGAGGCGATGGGCCTCAAAGAAATAAAAACAGATCTTTCCGTTTCCTACGTCGACCACAACACCGTGCAGGTCGGCTTCGAGAATTCCGACGACCACAAGTACCTGCAGACCGTGGCTGCCCGCTACGGCGTGGTCTACTCCCGCCCGGGCAACGGCATCTGCCACCAGGTGCACCTCGAACGCTTCGGCAAGCCGGGCACCACGCTGCTCGGTTCCGACTCCCACACCCCCACCGGCGGCGGCATCGGCCAGGTGGCCATCGGCGCCGGCGGCCTCGACGTGGCCGTGGCGATGGGCGGCGGCCTGTTCTATACCACCTGCCCCAAGGTCTATCTCGTGAACCTGACCGGCGAACTGCAGCCCTGGGCGACGGCCAAGGACGTAGTGCTGAAGATGCTCGAGATCCTGACCACCAAGGGCAACGTGGGCGTGATGCTGGAATACGGCGGCAAGGGCGTAAAGTCCCTCTCCGTGCCGCAGCGCGCGACCATAGCCAACATGGGCGCCGAGATGGGCGTGACCTGCTCGGTGTTTCCGTCGGACAACGTCACGAAGAAATTCATGAAGGCGCAGGGCCGCGAGGCCGACTGGGCCGAGCTGAAGGCCGACCGCGGCGCCAGGTACGACCGCGTGATAGACCTGGACCTGTCGGCGGTGGAACCGATGGCCGCCGCCCCGCACAGCCCCGGCAATATCAAGAAGATCGCAGACCTCGACGGCCAGCCGGTGGACCAGGTCTGCATCGGCTCCTGCACCAACTCCTCCTACCGCGACATGATCACCGTGGCCGAGATCCTGAAGGGCCGCCGCGTTGCCCAGAGCGTGAGCCTCGGCATAGCGCCCGGCTCGCGCCAGGTGCTGCAGATGATGGCCCGCAAGGGCGCGCTGGCGAACCTGCTGGATTCCGGCGCGCGCATCCTCGAGAGCGCCTGCGGCTTCTGCATCGGCAACCACTTCTCCCCCAAGAGCGGCGGCGTTTCACTGCGCACCTCCAACCGCAACTTCGAGGCCCGCAGCGGCACCAAGGACGCCCAGGTATACCTGGTGAGCCCGGAGGTGGCCGCGTTGGCCGCCGTCACCGGCAAGTTCACCGACCCGCGCAAGGCCGGCATCCCATATCCCGCCGTGAAAGAGCCCGCCGCCTTCCTGGTGGACGACAGCATGTTCATCAAGCCCTCGCCCGAACTGAAGGGCACCGAGGTGTTTCGCGGCCCCAACATCGGCGAGCCGCCCAAGAACGACAGGATGCCCGAGGCCCTCAAGGGCGCGGTGATGATAGTGGCCGGCGACAAGATCACCACCGACCACATCATGCCCGCCGGGGCGCGGCTGAAGTACCGCTCCAACGTGCCGGCCTACGCCAAGTACGTGTTCGAGAACCTGGACCCCGAGTTCCACAAGCGCTGCATGGACAGCAAGGCCGCCGGCAACCACAACGTGATAGTGGCCGGCGAGTCGTACGGCCAGGGCTCGAGCCGCGAGCACGCGGCCATGTGCCCGATGTACCTCGGCGTGAAAGCCGTGGTGGCCAAATCCTTCGAGCGCATCCACGCGGCCAACCTGATCAACTTCGGCATCGCCCCGCTGACCTTCAAGAACCAGGCCGACTACGAGACCATCAAGGCCGGCGACAAGCTCTCCTGCGGCGACTGGCGCGCGGCCATAGCCGAGGGCCGGCCGGTAACGCTCAAGAACGAGCGCACCGGCGCGGCCATCGAATGCGTCTGCGCCCTCTCCGGGCGCCAGAGGGCCATCCTCACGGCTGGCGGCCTCCTGAACCAGACTACCGGCAAATAAAGGACCACAACATGGCACAAAGAGGCATAAGGGAATACGAAGGCAAGAAGATACTTTTCGACGGGTTGGCGCAGACCATCCCGTCCTTCAAGGGCAAGGCGGAGAAGCTGGCCCTCGTTACGCCGGACACCGACCAGAAGAAACTCCTGAAGGACCACCCGTGGCTGCTGAAGGAAAAGCTGGTGGCCAAGCCCGACCAGCTCTTCGGCAAGCGCGGCAAGCACGGCCTGCTGTGCCTGAACAAGGACTTCAAGGCCACCTGGGCCTGGATAGCCGAGCGCATGAACAAGACGGTCACCGTGGGCAAGACCACCGGCGAACTGAACGTCTTCATGATAGAACCGTTCACGCCGCACGCCGAGGATTCCGAAGAGTGCTACGTGGCGATAAAGGCCACCCGCGACTACGACACGATCTACCTCTCCAACAAGGGCGGCATCTACGTCGAGGAGAACTGGGAGAAGGTCAAGGAGACCGAGGTCCCGGTGCTTTCGCGTATAGAGGACATAAAGCTCAACCTGCCGGAATTCGGCAAGCGGAAGGGGCAGATAGAGGAGTTCGTGCGGGCGCTCTACAAGGTATACGCCGAGGGCCACTTCACCTACCTGGAGATCAACCCCTTCACGTTCCACGGCGACGAGATAGTGCCGCTGGACCTGGTGGCCCGCGTGGACGACACGGCGGCCTTCGAGTGCACCAAGGTCTGGGGCGACCTGCAGTTCCCGTCCTCCTTCGGCCAGAAGCACACCAGGGAAGAGGAGTTCATCCGCAAGATAGACGAGGGCACCGGCGCGAGCCTCAAACTCACCATGCTCAACCCCGACGGCCGCGTGTGGAACATGGTGGCCGGCGGCGGCGCGTCCGTGATCTACGCGGACACCGTCTGCGACCTGGGCTTCTCCAAGGACCTCGCCAACTACGGCGAGTATTCCGGCGACCCCTCGGCCGAGGACACCTACCAGTACGCCAGGACCATCCTCGACCTCATGACCCGCAAGAAGGACCCGCGCGGCAAGGTGCTCATCATCGGCGGCGGCATCGCCAACTTCACCGACGTGGCCAAGACCTTCAAGGGCATCATCAAGGCCCTCACCGAGTACAAGCAGAAGCTGGTGGACGGCAAGGTGAAGATCTACGTGCGCCGCGGCGGCCCCAACTACAAGGAAGGCCTCGCCAACATGCGCAAGCTGGGCGAGAGCCTCGGCGTGCCGATAGAGGTCTACGGCCCCGAAACCCACATGACCGCCGTCGTTTCGATGGCGCTCAAGCCGGCGGCGAAGGCCGCTCCGGCCTGCAAGCCTGCCCAAGCGGGAGGGAAGAAATAATGAAACCCGAGCTTTTCACCAAAGATACCACCGCCATCGTTTACGGCTACCACGTCAACGCCATCCAGCGCATGCTGGACTTCGACTACGCCTGCGGCCGCAAGGTGCCGTCGGTGGCGGCCATCGTCAACCCCGGCAGCGAGGGAGTGCACAAGGTCTTCTTCGGCAAGGGCGAAGTGCTGCTGCCGATGTACAAGAACTTCGAGGCCGCCGCGGCGCGGCACCCGAAGGCCGACGTGGTGGTGAACTTCGCTTCCTACCGCTCCGCCTTCGACAGCTCCATGGAGGCGCTGAACCACCCGAATATCCGCACCGTCTGCGTGATCGCCGAGGGTGTGCCGGAGCGCCGCGCGAGGATACTCGCCGCCACCGCGAAGAAGCTCGACAAGATGGTCATCGGGCCCGCCACCGTGGGCGGCATCAAGGCCGGCTGCTTCAAGATCGCCAACACCGCCGGCACCTACGAGAACATCGTGGAATCCAAGCTGCACAGGCCCGGCTCCGTGGGGTTCGTGTCCAAGTCGGGCGGCCTGTCGAACGAGTGCTATAACATCATCGCCCGCAACACCGACGGCCTCTACGAGGGCATCGCCATAGGCGGCGACGCCTACCCCGGCTCCACCCTGCTCGAGCATATCCTGCGCTACGAGGCCATCCCGGCCGTGAAGATGATAGTGGCGCTGGGCGAGATCGGCGGCACCGAGGAGCTGCGCATCGTCGAAGCCCTGAAGGCGAAGAAGATAACCAAGCCCCTCGTCATCTGGGTGACCGGCACCTGCTCCAAGATGTTCCCCGCGGGCGTGCAGTTCGGCCATGCCGGCGCCAAGGCCAGCAGCGACCTCGAGACCGCCGACGCCAAGAACGCGGCGCTCAAGGCCGCCGGCGCCATTGTGCCGGATTCCTTCGACGACTACGGCGTGAAGGTGAACGAGACCTACCTGAAGCTGGTGAAGAAGGGCGCGATCAAGCCCGCCGAGGATATCCCTGCCCCGGCCCTGCCCATGGACTTCGCCCAGGCGGTGAAGGAAGGGAAGATCCGCAAGGCCACTACCTTCATCAACACCATCTCCAACGAGAAGAAGGAAGAACTGGAATACCTGAATATCCCGATCTCCAAGGTGCTGGAGAAGGAGCTGGGCATAGGCGGCGTGATAGGCCTGCTCTGGTTCAAGCGCGAGCTGCCCGACTACGGGCGCAAGTTCCTCGAGACCGCGCTGATCCTGACCGCCGACCACGGCCCCGCCGTGAGCGGCGCCCATAACGCCATCGTGGCGGCCCGCGCCGGCAAGGACATCATCTCCTCGCTGGTCTCCGGCCTGCTCACCATCGGCCCGCGCTTCGGCGGCGCCATCGACGGCGCGGCGCAGGAGTTCAAGCGCGCCTACGACGCCAAGCTGACGCCGGAGCAGTTCATCACCGAGATGAAGAAGAAGGGCACGCCCATCCCCGGCATCGGCCACAAGGTCAAGAGCGTGACCAACCCGGACATGCGCGTGACGGCCATGAAGGCCTTCTGCCAGAAGAACTTCAAGAGCACGCCGCTGCTGGACTACGCGCTGGAGGTGGAGAAGCTGACCACCGCCAAGAAGGGCAACCTCATCCTCAACGTCGACGGCTGCATCGGCATAGCCTTCGTGGACATGCTGCACAGCACCGGCTCGTTCTCCAGGGACGAGATAGAGAACATCGTGAAGATGGGCTGCCTCAACGCCCTGTTCGTGGTGGCGCGCTCCATCGGCCTCTTCGGGCATATCTTCGACCAGAAGCGCCTGAAGCAGCCGCTGTACCGCACCCCGTACGACGAGATAGCCTACATGACGGACCTGTAAGGGGCACAAAAGGCCCCCCGGTGACGAACCGGGGGGCTTTTCTTTTCAGCGCAAGACCATGAAGACCAAACCGCAGATTCTATATATACACGGTGGCAGCACCTTCAGCAACCGAGCAGACTACCTGAGGTTCCTTAAGAACAGGCCGGTCTCCTCGGGTGAGCGTATACGCTGGAACGAGGCTTACCTAGACAGAAGCTTGGGCGCCAAGTGCGAAATAATCCGGCCAAAGATGCCATGCCCGGAACGGGCGGCTTACGCCGACTGGAAGGTACACCTCGAACGCCATATCCCGCTTCTGCGCGACAACGTGATCCTGGCCGGCACTTCGCTGGGGGGAATATTCTTGGCCCGGTACCTGGCCGAGAACCGGTTTCCCAAAAAGATACTATCGGCCTATTTGATCTGCCCCCCTTTCGACAACACCCTGCCGACCGAAGAGATCTGCTGCGGTTTTCGGCTGCCGCGCAGCCTGGAGCTGCTGGAGAAGAACTGCGACCGCCTCACGCTTTGTTTCTCCAGTGACGACACGACCGTTCCGGCCTCGCACGCTAAAAAATACGCACGTCGTTTAAAAAAAGCCAGGATACTCGTCTACGATAATAAGAACGGCCACTTTAAGGTACCGGAATTCCCCGAACTCGTGAGGATGATAAAGTCAGACCTTAAAGATATCTAAGCGCATTCGCCATTGACGAACTTAAGTAAAGGGATAAAATAGCAGAATTCCGCCGGGCTACTCCGGCGTTTTGCTTTTAGTGGGGGGAGCGGAGCTGGATGACCAGGGCGGCGTGCAGGACGGCGGCTATTTTGGCGAGGGTACGGACGGTGAGGTTCTGGTTGCCGGCCTCGATACGGGAGATGACGGACTGCGTAGTGCCTACGGCTCGGGCCAACTGGCCCTGGGTCATTTTAGCCCGGGCTCGGGCTTTGGCGATCTGCAGCGCCAAGCGCACTTCCACATCGGCCTTTTCATAGGCCTTTTTCCAGCGCGGATCCTTCTCCGCTCCGGCAAACACCTCGTCCAGAGGAATTCCTGCTCTCTTCTTCTTCATAAGTCTTCCCAGCCCCTGCGCAGAATCCAGTCAGCCATCGCCTTTTGAGACTTCTCTATTTCCGCCTTTGGGACTTCGGCTGACTTCTTAAGGAACGCGTTCGCAACCACTATCAAGTCTTTCCAGAATGAATACAGGAACCTGTGCTGGTGGTGTTGGATTATTAACCGCAGCTCCCAGACCCCGTCGCACAGATGCTTGCCGTATTCCTCCGGCAGGTCCGGGCCCAGTTCCGCAAGGGCTTTGAACCAGCGCTTGGCCTTGGCCTGATGGTTAATATCCATCGCACGGGCATAGTCGCATGCCTGGCATCTGCCGCCCGCCGAGCGATAGAAATAGATCCTGCACCTTGCTTTATCCATATTAAAGCACATATGCTATGTTTGTCAATAGCCGTGCCCCCCGTGACTCGACCCAGAGATAGCATAGCAGGTCAACCCGACAAGGGCCTGACGGGATGAGAAACAGCCCGCCGGAGGGCGGGCTGTCGGCTCGGGCGCCAGCCTGAGCTAGGCGGCGAGTTCGAACATTTTGTCTATGGAGTGTTTGGCGCGGGCCGCGATGTCGGCGGGCACGGTGACTTCTTCTGGGGAGGGGTCCTTCAGCAGGGCCAGCATGCTGTCGAGCGTGATGCTCTTCATGTAGGGGCAAAGCCGGCACATCGCTATGAAATTCTTCTCGGGGAAGCGCAGCTTGGCCAGCTCTCCGAAGCCGCATTCCGTCACCAGCAGGTAGGCCGCGGCGTCGGTGCTTTCCACATAGCGCATCATGTCGCCGGTGCCGCCCATGAAATCCACGGCGTTTATCAGCTCCGACGGGCACTCGGCGTGCGCCAGCGCCACCAGGCCCGGGTAATTCTTGCGGTACACCTTTATCAGCTCCGGGTTGAAACGCTCGTGCACCACGCAGGTGCCCTTCCAGAGGATGATGTCCTTGCCCGGCGTCTTGCCGAGGGCCTTGGCCAGGTTGGCGCCCATGAAGCGGTCCGGCACGAAGATGAGCCGCTCGTGCTTCTCGTACATTTTCCGCAGGATCTTCTCGGCGTTGGCGCTGGTCACTATGCAGTCGCTCTCGGCCTTCACCTCGGCGGAGGTGTTGATATAGGTGACCACCGGCAGGCCGGGATATTCGGCTTTCAGGTTTCGCACATCGGCGCCGGTGATGGCTTCGGCTAGCGAGCAGCCGGCGTTCTTCGACGGCACATAGACTTTCTTGGAGGGGTTGAGTATCTTGGCCGTCTCGGCCATGAAATGCACGCCGCAGAAGATTATGACATCGGCCGTGGTCTTGCGGCAGTCGTCGGCCAGCTTGTAGGAGTCGCCCACCAGGTCGCCTATGCCAAGGATGATGTCCGGCGTCTGGTAGACATGGGCGCAGACCACGGCGTTCTTCTCTTTCTTCAGCCGGTTGATCTCGAGGGTTTTGGCGGCCACGCCTTCCAGCGCGCCTTCCACGCAGCGCCGGTGCAGCCCCAGCGAGGTCAGTCTCTTTATCTCTTCGGTCAGCGCCTGGTCCATGATCAGCCCTTCAGCGTCCACTTGCCCAGCAGGTCCGGGTGGTTGGTAAAGATGCCGTCCACGCCGATCTCCTGCATGCGCCGGGCGTCCCTTTTTGTGTTGACGGTGTAAACGCAGACTTTGAAGCCGGCCTTTTTGATGCGGGAGACGTTGATCTTGAAAGCGATGCGCAACGCCAGGTGGAAATTAACCGCCCGCACCGCGCGGGCCTTCTTCAGGGCTGGCAGCAGGAGCACGGTGCTCAGGCCGTGGCCCAGGTAGGCCAGCTTGAGGTCGTGGGACAGCTCGCGGAAGCGCTTGAGCGTGCCGTGGTCGAAGCTGGAGACCAGGCTTTTAGCGAACATGCCGGGCTTGCTGTTGATGAAAGCCAGCAGCTTGGCCTCTATGCCGGGATACACGTTGCCGTCGTTCTTCACCTCGAAGTTCAGCCAGTCGGCGGCGGGGCCTATGATGTCGATGACCTCTTCCAGGCGCGGCACGTGCTGAAAGGCCTTGTCGGCCCGGTAATGCTGCGCCACGTTGATCTTCTTGAGCTCGGCCCAGTTCAGGTCGGCGATCTTTACGTCCCGCCCGGAGGTGCCGAGCAGCGAGTAGTCGTGATGCACCACCAGGTAGCCGTCTTTGGTCAGGTGCACGTCGAACTCGAAATCTTTGGAGCCCATCTCTACGGCTAATTTGAAAGCCTTGATAGTGTTTTCCGGCGCGTAGGCCGAGGCGCCGCGGTGCGATATTATTTTCATATGAATACTTTCTTTATCTCGGAGAACTGCGCTTCCTCGAACTCGAAACCGCCCATATTGCCGCGCTCGGTGCCGGGGCCGTGGAAATCGGTGCCGGCCGTGACGAACAGGCCGTGGCGGGCGGCCAGCGAGACGAACTCCCTGGTGGCGGCCCCGGTATGAGCGGGGTAATAGGCCTCTATGCCGTCGAGGCCATAGTCCTTCCAGGCGGGCAGGTCCAGCACCTTGGCCACGGCGCCGGGATGGGCCAGCACGGCTTTGCCGCCGGCCTTCTTGATCGTCTTTATCGCTTCCTCTACCGTGGGGCCGTTGGGGCTGACATAGGCGGGCGCGCCGGGCGCCAGGTAGCGCTTGAAGGCCTGGCTGCGGGTGGAGACTATTTTGCGGGCGCGCATGACGTCGGCCACCTGGGGCCGGCCCACCGTGCGGTTGCCGGGCACCGGCAGGTCCTCGAAGGCTATGGCTATGCCCAGGCCGCCCAGCAGTTCCAGTATTTTTTTGATGCGGGCCACCCGACGGCCCCTGAACCCGGCCAGGCTGGCCGCCAGGTCCGGATCGGCCAGGTTGATGCCGTAGCCCAGGATATGCAGGTTCTCGTGCAGGCCGGTACTGATCTCCACGCCGTAACAGTAGGAGAGGCCCGCCTGTTTAAGGGCCGGCTCCATCTCCGCCCAGCCGCCGGTCACGTCGTGGTCGGTCAGGGAGAAATATTTGACGCCGGCCCGGGCGGCCTCGCGGGCCAGCGCCGCGGGCTCCAGCGTTCCGTCGGAGAAGGTGGAATGGTTGTGGAGGTTGATCAGCGCCATATCAAGAGCGCGCGGGCCGGGGCGGGGGCTTGGCCCCCGGGGGGGCGCCCGTTCCCGGCCTGCGCGGCCAGGGCAGCGTCAGCCTACGGTGACTTCTTTGACCGCGGGAACTTCTTCCCTTATCATGCGCTCTACGACGTGCTTGAGCGTCATCGTGGAATGCGGGCAGCAGCCGCAGGCGCCGGTCAGGCGCACGGTCACTATGCCCTTCTTCTCGTCTACCGCGACGAGCTCCACCGAACCGCCGTCGGCGGCCAGCATGGGCTTGATTTTCTCTATAACTTTGGCGACTTGGTCTTTCATAGGTATACCTCTCTATTAAATTATACCATGCCGGAAAGGGGCGGGAGGGAAGGCTGGAACGCCGCCAGGCCGCCTTTGATATAATCTTTTTATGCTCAAAGAAGCCATGCACGTGATGCAGGTTAAGGGCGAGCCGCGCCGGCGCTGGTTCGACGACGAGTATTTCGACCTGATAGTGTGGTTCGAGCCGGGTTCGGAGATCTGGGGCTTCCAGCTCTGCTATGACCGCGAGTGGAAACCCCGGGCCCTGACCTGGACGCGGCAGTACGGCTACAAACATACCGGCATAGACGACGGGGAGCACGCGCCGGGCGCCTCCAAGTCGGCCCCGGTGCTGGTGGCCGACGGCAAGTTCGACGCCCCGTCCGTCTCGGCCCGGTTCGAGCGGGCCGCCGCGGAAATACCCGGGGACATCGCGGCTTTCGTCCTGGAAAAGCTAAAGGCGCATAAACTCTGATGCCGAAGAACTTTAAACCGAAACTGGGCTCCGGGGACCTCGGCCATACCGATCTGCTCGGGGGCAGGCGGGTGCCCAAGACCCACCCCCGCGTAAAGTTCAACGCCCTGCTCGACGAACTTTCCGCCCTGCTGGGCCTGCTCAAGACCGGCCTTAAAAAGCCGGACCTGCGGCGGGAGCTCGGCGCCATCCAGACGGCCCTGATAAAGATTTCCGGCCTGGTGGCAGGGATGAAAGCGGACCTCGCCCCCGAGACGGCCGCCCTCACGACCCTGGTAGAAAACCGCGCCGCCGCCGCGCGGCCTCCGAAAAAGTTCGTCCTGCCCGGCAGCAACGAAATCGAGGCCCTGGCCCACCTGACCAGGACCAGGGCGAGGATCTGCGAGATCCTGGCCTGGGAGCTCAAGGCCAAGCAGCCGGCCGTCTACCTCAACCGCCTCTCCGACTACCTCTTCCTGCTGGCCGTTTCCTGCGCCAAATAGCCCGCCGCGGAAATAAAAAAGCCCCGGTCACGGCCGGGGCTTTTTCTTTTTCGCAAGTATTACCTGGTCACGGTGCCGCTGACGGTCTTTACGCTGGGGTTTTTTATGTCGCTGCCGGAATAGTCGATGTCGCCGCTGACGGTCTTTAACACCGCGTTCTCGGCGGACGAGTCGCGCACCTCCACATCGCCGCTGATGCTCTGGGCGCTGAGCGAGTTGAACTGCGACTCCCTGATCTCCACGTCTCCGCTGACGCTCTTGACCAGCGCCTCGCCGGAGCTTTTCAGGCCGGAGACGGAGATGTCTCCGTTGACGCCCTTGAAGGAGGCCGTGCCGTCGGTCACGAAGCCGCTGATAACGATGTCGCCGTTGACGCTCTCCGCGTTCAGCGAGGCCAGCCGGGCCGGCAGGAACACGGTGGCGTCGCCGATGGCGGCCTTGGCGCCGCTCCTGGTCCTGACCCGCAGTTCACCGCCCTCAAAGCTGACCTCGGCGTCCCCGTCGGAGCGCTCCAGCACTTCCACCGTGGCGCTGGCGCCCTCGCCCTCCCGGCCGGTCAGCGTGAGGTCGCCGGTCATGGTCTTGATGCGGAAGGAGCCGCCCTCGAATTTAGGGACGGAGACTTCCACGGTGCGGGAATTCATCTTGGCCAGGCTGCCCAGGCCGCAGAGCCCGCCGAGCGCGCTAAGGGCGCTGAGCCCCTTGAGGCCGCTGAGGCCGCGCAGGCCGCCGGCCACGCCGTCCGCCGCGGCCGAGCCGCGCTTGATGGCGAAGACGGCCAGCGCTATGCCGGCCAGGCCGAGCACGGTGATGGCCACCACGCTCAGGGCCGCGAGGCCCAGGGCGCCGAGGCCCAGGTACTTGAGCATGACCCGGGTGTCGGGGTTAAGGGGGCCGACATGCTGCATCAGCAGTATGACGCCGACCACGAGGGCCGTCAGGATGGATAATTTCAGCAGGAACTTGAGCATATTGTTTCTCCTAGTCTCTCTTTCTCCGGGCGGTTCTCGCGCCCGTCACCCTATATGACACGCGGGGCCGGAAAATGTTTCATTCCGGCCCGCCGGACCTCTCGCGCAGGCGCTCCTTGGCCCGCAGCAGCCTTATCTTTACCGTATTGATGGGGATAGCGAGGGCGTCCGCTATCTCCTGGTAGGACCGCTCCTTAAAATAATACAGGTCTATCACGGTCCGGTATTTTTCCGGCATCCCGGCCAGGGCTTCCTTTACCAGGGCCAACTGCCGCTGCTGCTCGAGGAGTTCTTCGGACGCGTCGGCGGGGGCCGGGAGATTGTCGGCGAGGGCGTCGTCGAGCTGCGTTTCGCGGCCCGCGCGGCGCTCGGACCAGTTCATGCTGAGGTTGTAGGCGATGCGGTACAGCCAGGAGGACACCTTGGCCTCGCCCCGGAACTTCTCGATGTTCTCGTAGGCCTTCAGGAAGACCTCCTGGGTGAGGTCCCGGGCCTCCTCCTCGAACCGCACGTATCTGGAAACCACGTTAAAAATGAAGTCCTGGTGCCTGAGCACCAGCTCGCCGAAAACTTCCGTTTCCCCGGCGGATATCCGCCGCAGCAGGCCCTCTTCATTTTCCATCCCTGTATTTTACTTCTTTGTTTAAAGAGAGGAGGGGACGTTCTTAACTATCGGACTATTAGGCGATCAGCGCTTGTTAATAAATATTCCGATAGTTAAGAACGTCCCCATAAAAGAAAACCGCCCCGGAGGGGGCGGTTCTTCTGCGGCGCGGGCCGGGCTACATGCGTTCAGGTGCGGAGACGCCGAGCAGGCCGAGACCTTTGGCGATGACGCCCTTCACGGACTTGAGCAGGAACAGGCGGAAGGCGGTGACTTCCTTATTCTCCGGGTCCAGCACTTTATGCTGGTCGTAGAACGAGTGGAAGCTCGCCGCCAGCTCGCTCAGGTAGGTGGTCAGGTGGTGGGGGGAGTTGTCCCTCGCGCAGTCGGAGAGGGTCTTCTCCAGCCATAACAGCTTGAGCATCAGCGCGCGCTCCTCGGGGTTGATGACGGCCTTCGCCTCGTCGAACCCGGCGGCCGGGTCCACGCCCTTGGCGGCGGCGTTGTCGAAGATGGAGCAGATGCGGGCGTGCACGTACTGCACGTAGTAGACCGGGTTCTCGTTGCTCTTTTTCTTAGCCAGTTCCACGTCGAAGTTCAGGTGGGTGTTGGGGCCGCGCGAGGCGAAGAAGAAGCGGCAGGCGTCGGTGCCCACGTCCTCCATCAGCTCCTTCAGGGAAATGAAGTCGCCGGCGCGCTTGGACATCTTCACCACTTCCTTGCCGCGCAGCAGCGACACCTGCTGGTGGATGATCACCTTGAACGAACCCAGGTCCGAGCCGAGCGCCTTGACGGCGGCCTCCATGCGCGGCACGTAGCCGTGGTGGTCGGCGCCCCAGATGTCTATCAGGCGCTTAAAGCCGCGGGAGAACTTGTTGAGGTGGTAGGCGATGTCGTTGAGGAAATAGGTGTTGCGGCCGTCGGCCTTGACCAGCACGCGGTCCTTGTCGTCGCTCTCCAGCTCCGAGGCCGCGCCGAACCAGACCGCGCCGTCCTTCTCGTAGACCATGCCTCTCTCTTTGAGCGTGGCCAGGGCCTTGGCGGGGCCGCCGGCCTGGTGCAGTTCGCTCTCGAGGAACCAGCGGTCGAACTCCACGCCGAAAGCCAGCATATCGGCCCGGTGCAGCTGCAGCATCTCGGTAACCGCGTGGTCGGAAAATTGTTTATCGGTCCACTCTTCCGCTTCCGGCGGCAGCGCCGCGGCCACGCCCTTAAGGTAATCGCCCTGATAGCCGTCTTCCGGCGGTTCCTTGCCCTCGAAGCGGGCCTTCAGCGAAAGCCCCAGCTTCTCTACCTGGCGGCCGACATTATTGACGTAAAACTCCGTGGCCACTTCGGCGCCCAGTTCCTTCCAGATACGGGCCAGGCTGTCGCCCAGCGTGGCGCCGCGGCCGCTGGCCAGGTGCATCGGGCCCGTGGGGTTGGCCGAAACGAACTCCAGGTTGATCTTCTCTCCGGCGTACTCGGGCCGGCGCAGGCTGCCGGGCTTCTCCAGGTCCCTGAGCGCGGCGAACAGGAAAGCGGGGGCGAATTTGACGTTGACGAAACCGGGGGGCACCACCTCGGCCTCCACTGAACCGCCAAGCGCGGCCTTCAGCTCTCCGGCTATAACGAGGGGGGCCTTCCTGAGCAGTTTCGAGCCGGCTATGGGCCAGGCTATAGAAGCGTCGGCCTTGATGTGGGGCGGGGGCGCGGCCAGCGTGAAAGACGCCACGGCCGCGTCGTCCAGGGCGAAGGCCGCCTTGGCGCGGCTTTTGAGGTCTGCTTCCAGTACGGAGATCTTCATCGGTATGCCTTTGAGGGGAAAATAAAACGCCGGCCCGCCCGAAGGCGGGTCCGGCGCCGGGCGGTCTTACTTCTTTTTAGCGGCTTTTTTCGCGGTCTTCTTTACGGTTTTCTTCGCCGGCTTGCTGATCGCGGTCTTTTTAACCTGGCCTTTCCTGGCCGCGGGCTTCTTGACGGCGGCTTTCTTCACGGCCGGCTTCGCGGCTTTTTTGACGGCTTTCTTGGCGGTCTTTTTGGGAGCCGCCTTTTTCGCGGCTTTTTTGGGAGCGGCTTTCTTCGTTGTCTTTTTAGGCGCCGCCTTCTTGGCGGCCTTTTTGGCGGCGGGCTTGGACGCGGGGGCGGCTTTCTTGGCCGGCGCCTTTTTAACTTCGGGGGCCTCTGCCTTTTTCTCCGGGGCTTTCGCCGGGGCGGCCGCGGGCTGCTCCTGCCATTCCACCTGCTTGCACTTCTCGTAAAGCTTCTCTATCGCGTAGAATTCGGCGGCCTTGCCGTCGTACACGTGCACCAGCGTGCCGCCGTAGTCGAGCACCTTCCAGTTCTTGGAGCGCGTGCCGTCCTTGTGCAGGCAGTAGTACCCCTCGTGCTTGAGCTTTACCGAGACTTCCTCCTCCACGGCGTCGAGCTGCGGGGCGGATTCCACCACTATCAGCACGGCGTAGTCGGCCAGCGGGGACGTGTTGGCCAGGTCGAAAACGGTGACCGGGCTCGCCTTCTTGCTGTCGCCGGCGCGGGCCGCCAGGATGGCTATGTCTTTAAAGCTGCTCTTGGGGTTCGTCATATTATGTTCTTGCTCTTCCTCAGTTTATCCAGCATCGCGGCCTCCGCCTGGTGTTCTATGTTCACCATCGCGGAACCCGCTATAGAGGATATTGTATTAAATATGGTGGCGAGGCTGTTTTTTTCCACCGCCGACAGCGGCTCGGAGCGCTCGAACACCGCGCAGGCCAGGCGGCGCCCCTCGGCGGAGCACGGCATCAGGTAGGTGTGGTCGCCCTGCCAGCCGGCCTCGGGCCGGGCGGGCAGCGCCACCGGTTCGCCAGGGCGGAAGGCGTCCTTTGAATAAACCTGCTCGTATTCCTCATTGAAGACGTTGTAGACGTAGCCGGTCACGTTCCAGGAGCCTTCCAGGTAGACGCGGGCCTCGTCCATGACGGCGGAGAAGAATTCGGCCGGCGACTTGTGCTGCTGGGTCAGCATGCGGCTGAGGTCGTAGAGCATGGTCAGCTCGCTGGAGGTGTGCTGCAGGCGGCGCATGGTCACGCGCATGATCTGGCTGAAGATGCTGATGCCGGTCTCCGGGTGCTCCTTGATGAAGGAGAAGAACTTGTCCCGGGCCACCTCGTAGAGCGCGCTGTCGGCGCCGGCCCTGGCCTGCGCGAAGCGGGGCAGGCCCTCTATCACGGCCATCTCTCCGAAGAACTCGCCGCCGGCCAGGATGGCCAGGGTCTTGAATTCCCTGCCCTCCTCGTCCATCGCCTTCTCGATCACCACCTCGCCGGAGACGACTATGAAGAGGGAATCGCCGGTGGTCTTTTCCTTGAAGATCACGTCGCCGGCCGCGTAGGCGGTCTGCTTGAAATAGCCGGAGAACTCCGCCAGCATGGCGTCCGACAGGCCCCTGAACAAGGCTATCTGCTTGAGCTTTTCGATATCAGACATGCGTCCCCCTTAGATCCCGCCCGCGCTGCAGAGCTTCTTGAAGCCTTCCTGGTCGTGGGCCTTGGCGACCGCGACATTGAAATCCACCAGGTTCTGCTTGACGAGCAGCGACATGGCGCGGTCCATCGGCATCATGCCGTACTTGGCGCCGGTCTCGATGGCGCTGTAGATCATGTGCGTCTTGCCTTCGCGGATGAGGTTGGAGATGGCCGGGGTCATCACCATGATCTCGCGGGCGGCCACGCGGCCCTTGCCGTCCTTGCGGGGCAGCAGGATCTGCGACACGACGCCCTGCAGCGAGGCGGCCAGCTGCACGCGCACCTGCGTCTGCTGGTGCGGGGGGAACACGTCGATGATGCGGTCCACGGTGGACGGCGCG
>Ga0154401_104_pt2 | contig 20707 bp, 18 predicted proteins | sample RifGroB2_FD_115905 | JGI IMG/M metagenome (GOLD analysis project Ga0154401, IMG submission 115905) | Elusimicrobia bacterium GWB2_63_16
AACACACGCTCATCTCAACGACAAGGCTTTCGACGCCGACCGGCCCGCGGTGCTGGACAAGGTTTTCGCCGCCGGGGTGGAGCGGATAGTGGAGATAGCCTGCCAGCCCTCCGACTGGGCGCAGGGCGAGGCTTTCTGCGCCGCCTACCCGGGCAAAGTGGTCTGCGCCTTCGGCGCGCATCCCGAATATACCCGCACCCTGCCGGCCGACCTGATGGGCCGGCTGGAAACCTATATGGCCAAGCCCTGCGCCGCGGCGCTGGGCGAGGTGGGCATAGATTACTGGTGGGATATAGGCACGAAAGAGGAACAGCTGGCCCTGCTGGGCTCGCAGCTGCCGCTCTGCTCCAAATTCGACAAGCCGGCCGTGTTCCACGCCCGCAACGGCAAGACCTCCGGCGAGAACGCTTACGCGGACCTGCTGGAGGCGCTGAAAGGCTGGGACTACCGCCCGGCCCGGCGCTTCCGCGGCGTGCTGCACTGCTTCTCGGGCTCCTGGGAGGACGCGCGGGCGGGCCTGGACCTTGGCCTCTGTCTGGGCGTGAACGGGACTTTCACCTATAAGAAGAACGACGGCCTGCGCGAGACGGTGCGGCGCGCGGGCCTGGACAATATCGTGCTGGAGACGGACTGCCCCTACCTGCCGCCGCAGGGCGCCCGCGGCCAGCGCAACGACCCCTCTTTCATCCCCGAGATAGCGGCGATGGTGGCGGGGCACTTGGGGTCCAGCAACCGGGAGATGGCGGACAAGACCACCGCCAACGCCATCGAGCTGTTCGGGGATCTTGTTAAATAAGGGAAAGAGATGACGAACGAAGAAATTAAAAAACTTTTTGCGGAGCGTATACCGGTTTTCGACGGGGCGATGGGGACTTACCTGCCCGGCTTCGGCCTGACCGAGAAGGATTTCGCCGGGCATGACGGGCTCAATGAGATGCTCACCCTATCGCGCCCCGACGTGGTGAGCAAGGTGCACGAGGACTATCTCGCCGCCGGGGCCGATTTCATAGAGACCAACACCTTCGGCGCCAACGCCGCAGTGCTGGCCGAGTACGGCCTGCAGGGCCGCGTGCGCGAGTTCAACCTCGCCGCGGCGAAATTGGCCCGCGCGGCCGCCGACAAATTTTCCGACGGGCGCCGGCGCTACGTGGCCGGCTCGGTGGGGCCCACCAACAAGGCCCTGTTCGTGACCGGGGGCCTGAGCTTCGACGACCTGAGGAATATTTACTTCGAGCAGTTCGCCGGCCTGATAGACGGCGGGGCGGACCTGCTGCTGCTGGAGACCGCGCACGACGTGCTGAACCTCAAGGCCGGCCTGGCGGCCGCGCGGCTGGCTTTTAAAAAAGCGGGGCGCGACCTGCCGGTAATAGTTTCTGCCACGATGGACGAGCGCAACAAGATGCTGTCCGGCCACGACGCCGAGGCCTTCTTCGCGGCGGTGGAGCATTTTCCGCTGGCGGCCATAGGCTTCAACTGTTCCACCGGGCCCGAGGGCCTGGGGCTGCGCCTGGAGCGGCTGGCCGCGCGCGCGCAGTTCCCCGTCTTCGCCATGCCCAACGCCGGCCTGCCCGACGAGAACGGCCGTTACCTGCAGACGCCGGAGACTTTTTCGGCCGTGATGGCCGACTACGCCGCCAAGGGGCTGCTCAACGCCGCCGGCGGGTGCTGCGGTACCGATCCCGGGCACATAAAAGCCCTGGCGGAAGCCGTTAAAGGTATTAAGCCGCGCGCGCCGCGCGCCAGCGGCCCCTGGGTAGTGTCGGGTGTGGAGGCCCTCTTCTTCGACGAGATAGAGCCGCCCGCCATGGTGGGCGAGCGCAATAATTCCATAGGTTCCAAGAAGTTCCGCGACATGGTGGCCGCCGGGGACTGGGCCGGCGCCGTGGCGCTGGCCAAGGCCCAGGCCGCCGCCGGCGCGCATGTCCTGGACGTCTGCCTGGCCAACCCGGAGCGCGACGAGCTGGCCGACGTGAAGACTTTCGCGCCGATGCTGGCCCGCGCCGTACGGCTGCCGCTGATGACGGATACCACCGACACCGCCGTGATGGAAGAAGTGCTCAAGACGGCGCCCGGCAAGGCGCTGCTCAACTCGGTCAATTTCGAATTCGGCGAGGACAAGCCCCGCGCCGCCGCCGAACTGGTGAAGACCTACGGCGCCAAGCTGGTGTTCGGCTGCATAGACGCCGACAAGACCCACGGCCTGCCGCTGGACGCCGGGCGAAAGCTCGCCATAGCCCGCCGGGCCTACGCCTTCCTGACCGGCGAGTGCGGCCTGCAGGCGGGGGATATCATCTTCGACACCCTGGTCTTCCCCGTGGCCGTGGGCGGCGAGCACGCTAAAACGGCCCACGAGACCATAAAGGCCATAGAGGCCATCAAGAAAGAATTCCCCGGAGTAAAAACCATTCTGGGCGTCAGCAACGTCTCTTTCGGCCTGCCGCCCGCGAGCCGCGAGGTGCTCAATTCCGTCTTCCTGCACCACGCCGTGAAGGCCGGCCTGGACCTGGCTATCGTGAACATAGAGAAGCTCAAGCGCTACGCCGGCATCTCCGCCGAGGAGCGCGAGCTGGCCGAGGACCTTGTCTTCGCCCGCCGGCCCGACGCCGCCGCCAGGTTCGCCGCGCGCTACCGCGACGCCAAGAAAGGCCCCGCCGCGGCGGCCGCGCCGGACGCTTCCCCGGCCGAGGCGCTGCGCCTGGCCGTGCTGGGCGGCACCCGGGCGGGCATCGCGGAGGCCGTGGCCGCCCTGCTGAAGACCGAGAACCCGCTGGACATCATCAACGGCCCGGTGATGCGGGCCATGGCCGAGGTGGGCAAACAGTTCGCCTGCGGCGACCTGATAGTGACCGAGGTGCTGCAGAGCGCCGAGGCGGCCAAGGCCGCCGTGACCGCGCTGGAGCCCGCGCTGAAGGCGCAGAAAGCCCCGCGCCGCGGCCGCGTGCTGCTGGCCACGGTAAAGGGCGACGTGCACGACATCGGCAAGAATTTGGTGGGCATCATCTTCGAGAGCAACGGTTTCGACGTGGAGGACCTGGGCGTCAAGGTGGCGCCCGAGGATATAGCCGCCGCGGCCGCCAAGTCCCGCCCCGACTTCATCGGGCTGTCCGGCCTGCTGGTGCGCTCCTGCGAGCAGATGACGGTGACCGCGCGCGAACTCGCCAAGGCGGGGCTGGACTGCCCGCTGCTGGTGGGCGGCGCCGCGCTGACGCCCAAGTTCACCGAGACCAACATCGTCCCCAACTATAAGGGACAGGTCTTCTACGCCAAGGACGCGATGGAAGGTTTGAACTACGCGCTGCGCAAGGTAAGCGCCGCGTGACCAGCCGCTTCTCTCCCGACCGGATACCGGTCCCCGCGGACCTGGAGCGCCATTTTGTCGAACCGTCCCTGGCGGAGCTGTTCGAGAACATGGACGAGGACCTGTTCAACCTGCGTTTCCTCGGTTTGAAGAAGGCGCAGGAGGAGAAGCGGCTGGAGGCGCAGCGGCTGCTGGCCGCCCTGAAGGCCGAGATAATAGCCGGCGGCCTGATCAAGCCCCGCGGCGTTTACCGGCTCTTCCCCGTGAATTCCGAGGGCGACGACCTGGTTTTTTACGGCCCCGGCGGCGAGCGCGCGGCCGTTTTTAATTTTCCGCGCCAGGCCGCGGGGGACAGGCTTTGCCTGGCCGACTTCGCGGCGCCGGCTTCCGCCGGGGCAAAAGATTACGCCGCGCTGCTGGTCGTGACCTGCGGCGAGGGCGTGCTGGAGATCTCTAAGCGGGAGCGGGCGGCGGGCAACTATGTCCGCTCCTACATGATAGAGGCGCTGGCGCTGACGCTGGCCGAGGCCGCCGCGGACGTGGTGCATTACCGCATAAGGCAGGCCTGGGGCATCGCCGAAGCGAATCCGGCCAAGCCGCTGCTGCGGAGCAAGTATCCCGGCAAGCGCTACTCTTTCGGCTACCCCGTCTGCCCCGACCTGGCCAACCAGAAGGGCTTGTTCGATCTCCTGCGGCCGGAGCCGGACGCCGGTATAAAACTCACCGAGGGCTATATGATGGACCCCGAGGCTTCGGTGTCCGCCATAGTCTTCCACAACCCCAAAGCCGTCTACTTCGGCATGGGGACGCTGATTCCTAATTCCTAATTATGTTTTATGCCCCAACCGCCGTGGATGGCCATTAAATTAGGAATTAGGGATCAGCGTCCCCTAGGACTTTTTTGGGCCTTGACACCTGTTTGCCGTCTGCTATACTATGAATGGGTCCGCGGCCCCTCTCAGTGGGTTTCTCGCGGACCCTTTCTTTTGTCCCGCCGCCGCTAAGATAGCGGCGGTTTTAATTTGCCTGAAAGCTGTGGTGGCAGGGGGCTTGACAAGTCAAGACTTTCTGCTATACTATGAATGGGCCCGCAGCCCCTTTCAGTGGGTTATGCGGGCCCTTCACTTTTTGCCGCCGGGTTTGGCCCGGCGGCCTATTTTTTATATTCGAAACCCTTCTGGTCTATGTAAAAGGAGCGTCCTCCCAGCGTCACCCGGGCGATGCCGCCGCGGAAGCCGCCGGCCTGCTCGTACTTGAAATCTATCACCGTCTGGCCGTTTTTGTCTATGTAGCCCCAGCCGCCCTTGAAATCCTTCAGCGCGGGGGCCAGGCCGCCGTCAAAGGAGGCGCACATGGCGAAAGAGACTGGGATCACCAGTTTCCCTTCCTTATCGATATAGCCGCAGCGTCCCTCGCCCTCCAGGGTTTGCGCGTGCGCGAGGCCCTCGCTGTAGGGGCCGATGGAGATATAGTCGCGGAACTTGAGCGAGAGCGTCTCCCGGCTGATAAAGCCATATTTATCCCCCAGGCGCGCGGTGGCGTAGCCGCCGCTGAAAGGGAAGGCCTCGGCATAGACCGGGGGCAGCACTTCTTTGCCCGAGAAGTCTATGTAGCCGTATTTCCCGTCCACCTTCACGCGGGCCAGGCCTTCGCTGACGGGGTAGATCTCCTCATACCTGCCGCCGCGGAGTTCCCGGGAATCCTTGAGCAGCAGGCCCCAGCGCCCGTCCTTCTTGGCCGGGGCGGCGCCTTCCCGGAAGGGCAACAGTTCATCGTAGTCGAAAGGGATGACCGTTTTGCCGGCCGCGTCCACACAACCCCAGCGGCCCCGGCTCTTTACCGGCGCGCAGCCGCCGCTGAAAGAACCGGCCGACTGGTAGCGCGGCGCTATGACCTTTTTTCCTTTCTTATCTATAAAGCCGTACTTGCCGCCTGACAGCACCAGGGCCAGGCCTTCGCTGAACGGCTCGGCGTAGCCGTAGGCCGGCCGTATGACCACCTTGCCGCCCGGCGCGGCGTAGCCCCACTTACCGGCGTTGTACGGTATGAGCTCCTGGGCGGCCGCCGCGGAGCAGAGCGAAATGAGCAGTATAAAAGCGGTTCTGATCATAGGCCAATAATACTATTTTTGTCGTCCGGGCCGTCCGGGCTAAATTAGTATAATCGAATTATCATGAAAAAGCGCGTTGCGGTTTACCCCGGCAGTTTCGACCCGGTCACTTTCGGCCACCTGGACATCATAGACCGGGCCGCCAAGATCTTCGATCACCTGATAGTCAGCGTTTTCGTACACAGCGCCAAGCGTCACCTGTTCGAGGTGCCGGAGCGGGTGGCCATGCTCAAGACCGCCCTGAAAGGTAAAAAGAACGTCAGCGTGGACTGTTTCGAGGGCCTGCTGGTGGATTACGCCAAAAAGAAGAAGACAGAAGTGATAGTAAGGGGCCTGCGCGCCATCTCGGACCTGGAGTACGAGTTCCAGATCGCCGCGGTGAACCGGACCCTGTCGCCCGGCATAGAGACGGTGTTCTTCATGCCGCGCCAGCGCTACACCTACCTTTCCTCCAGCATAGTGCGGGATATAGCCCATTTCAAGGGCGATGTGTCCAAACTGGTGCCGCCGCACGTGGTAAAGGCCATAAAACGGCTTAAAAAATAGCCCGCCAGGACAATAAAAAACCCCGGTTACCGCCGGGGTTTTTTATTGTGGGCGCCGAGGCTTACTTGGGCTTTAGCCCCACGTCCACGTCCTTTTCCTGGCCGTCCCTGGCTATCTTGACGCGCAGGTTCTTGTCGCTCAGGCCCACGCGCTTGAGATATTTGCCGATATCCTTTACGTCTATGGCCTCCTGCCAGTTGCCGGCCTCGCCCTGGGTCATGCTCCGCGCCGGCGCCGGCGCCGATTTCGGGTCAGCCACCGTGCTGATCTGGCCGGCGAACAGCGACTGCTTGCCGAGCGCGTTCTCCAGGTCCACGTGGCCCTCGTAAACCTTGACGGTCAGCAGGCTGCGCTGCTCTATGTCGGCCTCGGTGCCGCGCACGGCGCAGACAGCGGCCGGAGTGCGCACGGTCAGCTTGGCCTTCTTGTGCAGCATGCGGCTCCAGACCTGGCCCATGGCCAGGCCGAACATCTCGCGCAGGCCGCCCTTCCCCGGCATTTCCAGCACCGAGTTCTCGTTGACGCGGATCTCGGCGCCGGTCTTGGTGATGAGGGAGGCCTTGGCCGCGGCGCCGGTCCTGACCCGGTCTCCCGGGTGCAGCAGCTCGTTGGCTTTTAGTTCGGCGTAGGTCTCGCTCCCCGCCCGGGCGTAAGTGACGTCGCCTTGCACGAAGACGGAGACCGCCGCTATTTTCTCGGCGCAGTAAGCCTGCCCGGCCGGGTACAGCCCCAGTACGGCCAGTACGGCCGCCGCCAGAATGGTCTTGTGGAGTTTCATACTGTTACCTCCCGCGTATAGCTCTATATAGAGTGTAGCTCAGCCACGGCGGAGGGGCAAGGTGACGCTGTTTACTTGTATCCAAGTGTACACTGTTCTACCCGCCGAACTCCGTAAGGTTCTTCCTGTACTTGAGCGGCACGTTCTGCCGCTGGAGTTTCGGGTTGGTCCGTTCTTTTATGGCGGCGGTCTTGAAGAAGTGCCGCCACAGCGCCTGCACCCGGTCCTCTTTGCCGTCGAACTCCGGCGCCCCGGCCGGGGTGAGCGGGGCGTAAACGAGCCTGCCTTTGAAATGCAGGGCGGCCCGCCCGCGCCTGGCGTCGTGGATGACCCAGTTGAACTCACCCAGCCGCCCCTTGAAATGGCCGGTCAGCAGCGGCAGGATATTGTGGTCCGGCTCTATCCGCGCGTACAAGGTCTTGTCCGCCAGCTCCTTGAACCGCACGAAGCCCTTGAACATGTGCGCTTCGCCGCCCACCGAGGCCGAAAGACCGTGCACCCGCTTCACGCGGTCGTCGGCCAGCATATCGTCGGCTCCCCGGCCTTTCTCTTTTATCAGCCGGGCGTAGGCCAGCAAGGCGTCCTCCGCCCCCGACGCTTCCGACAGGAAAGCGCAGCGGGCGTGATGCCAGCTCTCGGCCGAACCGAGTTCCTCGAAAAAGTCCCGCATGGCGGCGGCGCGCGCCGGGTCGTTGCCGGCGTTCACGAATTCCGAGAACAGCCCGGCCTCCGCGCCGGCCTCCCTGGCTATGGCGCAGTCCTCATCCCGCTCCAGGGCCAGCGAAAGCGCGGTCAGGAAGCTTTCAAAAGTGCCGTCGTAAAGATAGGTCCTCATAATTGGCCGGTCACGGTGGCCTCCAGGCCCTCCCTTACCAGCTCTCCCTGGCCGAACAGGTCCAGTTGGCCGTTGGGGTTCTTATGCTCCAGCAGCTTTATCTTTATGGCCGCTTCTGTTTCTTTTTTTATCCCGCCGTAGCGGCCGCCGGCTGTTACAAAGTAGACCGCCCGCTTCATCACCACGCCCAGTTTCTTCAGGTCGTCGAGCTTCAGCGCGCCGGCGCGCCGCGCGCGCACTATCCGCTTTGCCGAGGTGACGCCCATGCCGGGCACGCGCAGCAGCTGCTCGTAGGAGGCCTTGTTCACCTCCAGCGGGAATTTATCCAGGTTATTGAGCGCCCATACGGTTTTGGGGTCGAAAGAGAGGTCCAGCTGCGGGTGGGCCGCGTCCAGCAGTTCGTCGGCGGTGAAACCGTAGAAGCGCAGCAGCCAGTCCGCCTGGTACAGGCGGTGCTCGCGCAACAGCGGCGGCTCGCGCAGGGCGGGCAGGCGGTTATCCTTCATGACCGGGATGAAGGCGGAATAGTAGACGCGCCTGAGGGCCATCTTGCCGTACAGCGCCTCGCTCAACTTTATGATCTCTCGGTCGGTCTCGGGCGTGGCGCCGATTATTAATTGCGTGCTCTGGCCGGCCGGGGCGTAGGCCGGGGAGCTTTTGATGGTGCGGCGCTCGTCCTTGTGGGCGGCTATCTGCTGCGCCAGGCGGTTCATGGGCCGCAGCACGGTGTCCTTGGTCTTGCCGGGGGCCAGCAGCCGCAGGCTCTTGTCCGAGGGCAGCTCGATGTTTACGCTTACGCGGTCGGCCCAGAGGCCGGCCTGGTCTATCAGGCGCTGGTCGGCGCCGGGGATCACCTTCATATGCACGTAGCCGTTGAAATGGTAGTTCTCGCGCAGCTTGCGCACCGCCTCCAGCATCAGCTCCATGGTGCGGTCGGGCGAAACCACGATGCCGGAACTCAGGAACAGGCCTTCTATATAATTCCTCTTATAGAACTCGAAGGCGAGGCCGGCTATCTCGTCAGGGGTGAGGATGGCTTTGGGGGTGTCGTTGGAGCGCCGGTTTACGCAGTAGGCGCAGTCGTATACGCACTCGTTGGTCATCAGGATCTTGAGCAGCGACACGCAGCGGCCGTCGGCCGTCCAGCTGTGGCAGACGCCGCTCTGGTGGGCCGCGCCCGTGCCCCGCCCGGCGCGGTTGGAGCCGCTGGAGGCGCAGGAGGCGTCGTACTTGGCGGAATCCGCCAGTATTTCAAGTTTGCGCTGTAGGTCCATAGTATCTAGCATAGCAGACCACCCCGACAAGGGCGTGTCGGGTTAGTTTTCTATAATATAAGCCGCCGCCAAAGCACAACATGGAAAAAGCTTATATATTCGCCTTCGCTGCCAACCTCAGTTTCGCCATAGGGGTGCAGTTCTTCACGCATTACGCCCGCAGGATCTCGAGCCTCTGGGTGAACTGCTTCAAGGGGCTGGTGGCCGCCCTGCTCTTCGCGGCTACCGTGCTGCTGCAGGGCGGCTTTCACCAGGTGGGCGCGGGCAGCGCGGCGCTGTTCGGCCTCTCCGGCCTGCTCGGCCTGGGCCTGGCCGACATTTTCCTGATAAAAGCCTTCTCGCTGATGGGCCCGGGCCGCACCATGATGCTGTTCGGCTTCCAGCCGCTGATCATAGGCGTGGTAAGCTACTTCGCCTTCGGCCAGGCCATAGACGCCAGGAAGCTCTACGCCATCCTGTTCTTCGTGGTCTGCCTTTTTATCTTCTCTCTGGAGTCCTTCCGCAAGCAGGGCCACTGGAACGCGCGGGCCAGTCTGTTCGCGCTGGGCGGCGTGGCGCTGGACGGCCTGGGCGTGCTGATAACGCGCTACGCCTTTAACAACAGCCCGGGCATAGGCACCACCGAGGGCAACTTCTACCGCGCCTGCGGCGCGCTGCTGCTGTTCGCGGCGCTGTCGCGGCTGAAGCCCTTCCACTTCGCGGAGAAATTCAGGGGGCTCAGCCGCCCTGCTCTGCTCTGGATCACCCTGGGCTCGGTGGCCGGCACCTACCTGTCGCTGATGTTCTACCTCAGCGCCATCCGCTATTCCGGCGCGCTGGCGGCGGTGTCTGGCATAGCCATCACCGGCACGCTGTTCGCCTCGCTGTTCGAGTGCCTGGCCGAGCGGCGCCTGCCCTCCGGCTACCTGCTGGTTTCGCTGGTCTTCTTCCTGGGCGGCATGGCCTTTCTTTTCTGACCCGGCCCATGCTATTATTTTTTACGGAGAACTTATGATGAAAATCCTGGTCGCCTGCCTGCTGTGCGCCGCCCCCGCCGCCGGGGAGGAAGGTTTCAAGCCGGAATCGCTGGCCCCCGCCTACCTGCCGGTGGATCGTCCCGCCCAGCCCGAGCTGACGGCCGCCCTGCGCGGCAGGCTGACGACGCTGGGACTCAACGGGAAGAACAAGACTTCGCGGGCGCTGCTGCTGCTGCCGCGCGACCGCTCCGGAGCCGGCGCGCTGAGCTTCGAGATAGAGAAAGGCGCGCGCGCTGGCATCTACCAGTGCGAGGCGCTGGGCCGCGGCGAGACCGCGCGAGAGCCGCGCGAGCAATGGGAGAGCGGCCTGATAGGCGGCGCGACCATCTATTACGTCCCGATGCGCCTCCCCGGCGGGGCCACCGTGCCCGGGGTTTACGACATCCGCAACATCTCGCCCGAGATCTACGACGTGCATTTCCTCAACCAGGCCGACGAGGCGCTGCTGGCCCGTACCGCCAGGCCGAAGAAGACCCCGAAGAAAGTTAAACGGCGCTTCAGCGCGGTCTGGAGCCACTGGTACCCGAAGAATTCCCTGGCGGTGCCGGTGGACATGCTCTGGGCGGCGGACGCGCAGACGGGTTCGCAGGGGCAGGGGGTCCCGGTGTTCGAACGTCCGCCCCAGGGGCTGACGCCGGAGCAGGGTTCGCTGCGGGCCCGCCAACTGTCGGCCGATCCCGGCTATTACCGCGGCCCTTACGGGCGCCACGGTTTCGCCGTGCACACCGACCGCTGGGAGGACCCGGAGCGGCTGGGCGATCCGGCCTACGAGGGCCGGCCCGAAAAACATGATTTCCGCTGGCGTGATACCAGCGGCTGCGTAAAGCTGCGGCCCGCCTGCCTGGAGCTGTTCAACGAATTCATCGCCGAGCAGGAGGGCAAGCGGCGCCGCGTACAGCTGGAGGTCTACGAGACCCCGCTGCTCGACGGCCTGCCCGCCGAGCCGCCGTCAGCCCAGCGCGATGAAGCCGCGGGGGGGGAGCCGAAGAATTAGGTCCCGGCCGGCGGCCTTTATTTTGACGCCGGAATTTATCAGCGCGCGCGGGCTTGGGCCCGGCGCGCTTTTCTTTACGCGGATCTCCCGGGCCGCCGGGCTGTTGTTGATATAGCCGGTGAGGCCGGCGCGGCCGAGGCGGCGCCGGAAGGCCAGTATCTCCCCGTCGCAATGCTGCTCCAGAAATTCGAAGCTCCCGTTCTTTATCGCCGGGTTGCCGCGGCGCAGCGCACCCAGCTGCCTGTAGAGTTTCAGCAGGCCGGTGTTCCACCCCCGGCGGTCGTGCCACGGCATGGCGTCGCGCGCGCCTGCGTTCAGCGCCCCTTCCATGCCGATCTCCTCGCCGTAGTAGACGTTCACCGCGCCGGGGAACAGGAAAGAGAAGACAACGGCCATCTTCACCAGGGCCTCGTCGCCGCCGTAGGTGTTGAGCATGCGGTCCGTGTCGTGGCTGGACATCATGTTCATCTGCACCAGCGTCGTGGCGTAGCTGTAATGCCCCAGCAGCGTGTGTATATCGGCGATGAATTTCTTCTGGTCGCCGGGCTCCAGCCGCCGCCCGTCGTAGGAATGGGTGAGGCTGAGCTTCTTGCCGCCGAAATAGGAGATGCAGGCCGCGCTGAGCTGATAGTTCATAACCGCGTCGAACTGGTCGCCGGCCAGCCAGCGCTTCGCCTCGCCCCAGATCTCGCCGGTGATGTAGCAGCCCGGGTTCACGCCCTTGCAGACCTTGCGGAACTCGCGCCAGAAGGCGTCGTCGTCGATCTCGTGCGGCACGTCCAGCCGCCAGCCGTCTATGCCTTTTTCCAGCCAGTACCGGGCTACGTCCAGTATAAAGCGGCGCACCTCCGGGTTCCTGGTGTTGAACTTGGGCAGGGCCGGCAGGTTCCACCAGCAGGAGTAGTTGGGCTTCTCGTCCTTGCCCAGGTTGTAGGCCTTCAGCGGCCAGCCCCGCGGGTGGAACCACTTGCGGTACGGCGAGGCGGCGCCGTTCTCGAGCAGGTGGTTGAACTGGAAGAAGCCGCGGCTGGCGTGGTTAAAGACGCCGTCGAGGATTACCTTGATGCCGCGCCGGTGCGCCGCCCGGATGAAGGAAGCCAGCGCCGCGTCGCCGCCCAGGATGGGGTCTGCCTTATAATAGTCGTAGGTGTGGTAGCGGTGGTTGGCGGCGGAGGCGAAGACCGGGTTAAAGTAGACGGCCGTAGCGCCCAGGCTTTTAATATGGTCCAGGCGTTCCTCCGCGCCCTTCAGGTTTCCGCCTTTGAAGCCCTCGGAGGTCTCCGGGGTCTCCCACTTCTCGAATTCCCCGTCTATGCCGGCGGCAGCGGACCGCGCGAAGCGGTCCGGGAAGATCTGGTAGATCACCGCGCCCTTGACCCAGTCTATATGGCTCATGCCGTCTCCTTGTTGAACCGCGCCGAATGAAAGAGCCCCCCCGGTCTTTTCCGGAGGGGCTCTGCGTAACGGGCTGCTCCGGTTACTTGTTTAACTTGTTCTTGGTCTCCAGCTGGCGCTTGAGCTGCTCGCCCAGCGAGCCCATCACCGGCTCCTCGTGGGATTCCGGCTTCTGGTACTTCTGGATGGTCGAGTTGGTCTCCTGCTCCTGGCGGCTGACCTCGGCGGGCACCAGCGAGATGCGCTTGTTGGCCGTGTCGACGTTCTCCACCAGCACCTCTATCTCCTGGCCTACCTGGAGGACTTCCTCGGGGTGGTTGATGCGGCGGTCGCCGCCCAGGCGGGAGACGTGTATGAGGCCGTCCACGCCGTCGCCGAGCGAGACGAAGGCGCCGAACGGGGCCAGGCGGGAAACGCGGCCCTTCTGATAGGAGCCGGCCGGCCAGTTCTGGGAGGCGGTGTCCCACGGGTTGGGCAGCGCGTCCTTGAGGCTCAGCGAGATCCTGCGGTTGTCCCAGTCCAGGTTCTTGATGATGACTTCCACCGGCTGGCCGGCGGTGAGCAGGTCGCTGACCTTCTCGGTGCGGCCCCAGGCCAGTTCGGATACGGGCAGCAGGCCTTCCACGCCGCCGATGTCGACGAAGGCGCCGAATTTCTGAATGGAGGTCACGACGCCGCGCACTTTATGGCCTTCCTGCAGCGTCTCTTTGAGCTCGGCCACCTTGGCCTGGCGCTCCTGCTCCACGATCTCGCGGCGGGACAGCACGACGTTGCGGCGGTCCAGCTCTATGATATAGAAAGCCAGTTCGGAGCCGACATAGGCTTCGTGGTTCTCGTCGCGGCGCATGCCCATCTGCGAGAAGGGGCAGAAGGCGCGGGCGCCGCCGGGCAGCGTGATCTCGAAGCCGCCCTTGATCTCCTTGGCTACGCGGCCGGCCACCTGCAGGTGTTCCTTGAAGGCGTCCTCCATCTGGGCGCGGGCCGCGGGGCCGGTGCCGATGCGGGTGGTAAAGCGCATCTCGCCTTCCTCGGAACGCAGGAACCAGGCGCGGATGGTGTCGCCTTCGCGGGCGATGAGGTTGCCTTCGGCGTCTTTCAGCTCGTTAATATCGACGTAGCCTTCGCCTTTGCCGCCGACTTCGATCAGCGCCCATTCGGGGGTGATCTTCACGATCGGGGCTTCGACTTTCTGGCCGGGCTCCATCCTGGACGGCTCTTTGTAGCTCTGCTCGAATAATTCAGCGAAATTCTCTTCGTTTTCCATTTCCATGAGGGTCTCCTGAGGGGGTGTAGCGGACATCATAATGATTTTACAAAATTATGAGGACTTGTTGGGAGACAAGCCGCGCCCGTCGTCCATTTTTTGTATGATAGAGGCAGGTTCGGCAAAATTCGAGGAGCGGCCCAATAATGGACAACACCAAGAAATCGCGCTTCATCATCGGCATAGCCGGCGGCTCCGGCTCCGGCAAGACCACGCTGGCCGGCAAGCTGGTGGAGCAGTGCGCCAAGATCGGCATCACCGGCCAGATCTTCTCGCTGGACAATTACTACCAGCCGCTCGACCACCTGGATTTCGACGAGAGGAAGACCTATAACTTCGACCATCCCGACGCGATAGATTCCGCGCTGGCGGTGAAGCATCTCACCGACCTCTGCGGCGGCAAGACCATACAGCAGCCGGTCTACGACTTCAAGCAGCACACCCGCGAGCAGGAATGCGTGCCCTGCAAGCCCACGCAGCTGATAGTGGTGGAGGGCCTCTACACGCTCCATTTCCCGAAACTGCTGAAGGTCTGCGACTACAAGATCTTCGTCTCCACCGGCATGGTGACCGCCGTGCTGCGCCGCGTGCAGCGCGACATCAGCGAGCGCGGCCGCGACATAGAGGGCATCAAGCACCAGATCCTGTCCACCGTGCTGCCGATGTACGAGACCTACGTGAAGCCTACGCAGAAGAACGCCCACTTCTCCATCAACTGGGAAGGCGAGGAGATCCCCGGCAAGGCCACCGAGGGCCTGGTGCGCATGATGCGCGACCATTTCCGCTAGGCGGCGCCGCTAGCGATGAGAAAGCCGGGGAACTCCCCGGCTTTCTCTTTTTCCCCGGCCCTTGGGAGCGGCGCTCAATCTCCGCCGCGGTTTTCGATGAACGTGATCGCCCGCCCGACCTGCCCCAGGATATCGTCTTTCTCGAAAGGCTTCGTGATATAAGCGAAAACGCCGAGAGAGAGGGCTTTCTCGATGGTTTCCCTGGAGCCGTCCGCGGTTATCATGATCACCAGCGGTTTGCGCGGCAGCGACAGCATCCCCTTCAGAACGTCGATGCCGTTAAGCCCCGGCATTTCCACGTCAAGCAGCACCAGGTCCGGCCTCTCGGAGGCGGCCAGTTCCCGCGCCGATTTCCCGTCGCTGGCCGCGACCAGGTCATAGTTGGCCAGCAGCCTGGAAAGAGCCCCGAGCGTCTCCTCGTTGTCGTCCGCGATAAGTATTTTTATATCCATATGGATCCGCCGCCGCGTTCAGGCGTGTTCCGCAGCGAAATTGATCAGGTACGTGTAAAAGGTGTTCTTCCTGATGGGTTTGCTCAGGTAGTCGTCGCAGCCCGTCTGCAGCGCCTTGTCGGCGTCCGCGCGCGTGGCGAGGGCCGTCAGGGCCACTATCCTGGTTTTTGCCAGGCTCCCGGCGGCTTCGAATTCCCTTATCTTTTTAGTGGCCTCATACCCGTCCATCCCCGGCATATGCATGTCCATGAACACGATGTCGTATTGGTTGTTCCTGAATTTGTCCAGCGCCTCGAGGCCGTCTTGCGCCAGGTCTAATTTTACTTTCGAGCCTTTCAGCATGGCGCCCATCAGGATGCGGTTATCCTCCGCGTCGTCGACTATGAGCAGCGATAGCGCGGGCAGGTCCTCTTTGGCGTAGCCGGAGTCCTTCCGGGGGGCGGCCGGCGGCGCCTCCCGGCCGGCGGCCAGCATTTCCAGCGCTCCGTCGAGCAGGGCCTGTTTCTTAACCGGCTTCATTATGTGCGTGGAAACTCCGATCGCCCGGAAATCGGATTTTTTTACCCGCACCGTGTCGGAGGTGACTAGAGCGAGCGCCGGTTTCGGGTCTATGGCGGCGTCCGACATCAGGCGTTTGCAGAATTCGTACCCGTCCATGCCCGGCATGTTGAAATCCACGAAAACACCGTGGAAAGGGGTTCCCTTGCGCTGCTCCTCCAGGACCTTGCTCAATCCGGATTCCGCGTCGGCCGCGCCTTCGCAGGAGGCGCCCCAGCTCTGCGCCACTTCCCTGGTTATTACGCGATTCACAAGGTTGTCGTCGACCACCAGGAACCTGCGTCCCTTCAATTCCTTTACATCGGCCCGCGGCAGGTAGACCCCGGCATTGTCTTTTTGCGGTCGCAGCAGGAGCGTGAAAAAGAACGAGGTCCCCTTCCCGGGCTCGCTTTCCAGCCAGATCTTTCCGCCCATAAGTTCTATCAGCATCTTGGATATGGGCAGGCCCAGCCCCGTTCCGCCATACTTGCGGGTGGTGGACGAATCGGCCTGCATGAACTTCTCGAAAACCGTCCCGACCTTGTCCTCCGGGATGCCTATGCCGGTGTCTTTAACGGTGAAAAGAAGTTCTACGCTGTCCCCGTCTGTACGGCCCTTCTTTACGTTGAGAGAGACCCAGCCGGCTTCCACGAATTTCACCGCGTTCCCCATCAGGTTCATCAGGACCTGCTTGAGGCGGGTGGCGTCCCCTTCCACGAATACCGGGACATCATTTTCTATTTTGCATGTCACCTCTACGTCCTTTTTAAATGCCCGGACCGAGATGAGCTCGCAGACCTGGGAGACGATGTCCTCCATGTTGAAAGGGGCTTTCTCTATGTCGATCTTCCCGGATTCGATCTTGGAGATATCCAGGATATCGTTGATGAGCGACAGCAGCGTGTCGCTGGCGTTGCGCATGATGGAGAGATATTGGGCCTGTTCCTTGCCGAGGGAAGCCTCGTCTATAAGTTCGGACATGCCGACTATGGCGTTAAGGGGGGTGCGTATCTCGTGGCTCATGGACGCCAGGAAATCGCTCTTGGCCTGGTTCGCCTGTTCGGCTTCCCGCTTGGCCTGTACCAGGTCGGCCAGCAGCTGCTTCTCCAGCGTTATATCCTTATGCAGCGCCATGAAGTGGGTCAGGTTTCCGGCGCTGTTGCGCACCGGGGAGATATTGGCCCGTATCCACACCAGTGTTCCCGACTTGGTCCTGTTGCGGAGCTCTCCGTTCCAGCCGCGCCCGCTGAGCAGCGTTTTCCAGAGGCTGTGGTAGAGTTCCAGCGGCATTTCTCCCGATTTAAGCAGGCTCGGTTTTTTCCCTATGACTTCTTCGGGAGCGTAGCCGTGCATGGCGCTGAACGCCGGGTTCACGTATTCTATGTTTCCGGAGGTGTCCGTGAGGACCACGCCCAAAGGGGATTCCTCTATGCCGCTCTTCAACAGCAGGATTTCGTCGCGCTGTTCGCTTACGGCGCGGTTGAGGGCGCGCAGGGAATAAACCACCCAGCCCAGCAGCAGCAGTATGAAGGTAGCGATAGCGGAACTGGAGACCACCAGCTGCAATGTCTCTTTTCTCGCGCCTCGCGCGAGGGCGGAGTTTGCGTCAAGTTTTGCCCGGGAATGCGCCGAAAGTTTTTTCCTCAGCGAGGAGGCGGTATCATAGAAGCGGGAAAACTCTTCCTGGGAACTTTTTTTGTCAGGCGTAAGCCCGGCCGGGCCGCAGCGGACCAGGTGCCCTTTTATGGCGTCACGCAGAGCGAGTATATCCGGCTCCGAGAAAGCGTCTGAAAACACGCCCGCAGCCCCGGCCTCCGCGGCGGCCTTGTCGGCTTCCTTCAGGTTGGCGCAGTATGCGGCCAGATTGTCCCGGGACGGCCGAAGGGAGCAGGTCCGGATGGACTCTTCGGCCAGCCGGACGGCGTCGGTCAGGCTGAGGACCCTGGTGAGGCGCAGCTGCTCTTCCCCGGCAACAGCGCTGATCCCGCGGAGATGCCCCAGGATATACAGGGCTCTGCCTACCATCGCGATGTGCAGCCCGACCGCTATAAACAGCAAGGTCCAAGTCAAACGGGAATTGTATTTTGCTTTCATGAAATCCCTCTCGGTCAGCGCATTGGCGTCTCAGTCCGACCCCGGGGTATTATAGCCGTAGGGGGGGCTCGGTAGCAACCGCACAGGGCAAAAACAAGGACCCCGGGGAGGTTTTTCCCCGGGGTCCCTGCCGTTGGGCGTTGGAGAGGCTTACCTGGCGGAGCGCCAGACGCCGTCGGTCCAGGTCACGAACTCGTCCCACTGCGAGGCCTTGGAGAGCGAGAGGTCGCCGTACTTGGTCTCGTAGAGGTTGTTGAGCGCGGCCGGCACCTGCTTGATCTTCATGGTGGTGTTGATCGCTATGCCGCCCACCTTGGTGTAATCGTAGCCGTTCACTTTGTCGCCGTTGATGCCCACGTTGCGCAGCACCAGGGCGCCCTTGATGAAGCCCACCAGGTTCTGGGCTGCCTGCCTGGTCTCCTGCGAGCGGGCGTTGGCGCCGAGGATGGAGGCGAAGTCCGCCAGGTCGGCGTAGGCCGCTATCATCTTCTGCTTGTCGTTGGCGGGGTCGAGGCTGGTGAAGCGGATGACGCCCTGCACGGCGGCGGCGGCGGCTTCTTCTTCATTGTTGCGCATCGCGGCGTTGGCGAAAGCGTCCAGGTAGCCGGGCAGCTCGCCCAGGGCCGCGGGGCGCACCAGGGAGAGCGTGGCGCCCATGTCGTCGAGGGGCATGGAGATGGGGCCGATGTTCATGCCGCCGGCGTAGAAAGCCTTGTACCAGGTGACCAGGTACTCGCCGAGCTGCTCATGCGTGAAGGCCGGGTTGGCGTTCATGAAGTTCAGCAGGCCGGTGTAATCGAAGCCCTGCGCCAGCATGGTCTCTTCGGAACCCACGAACAGGCCGGCGTAGTCTTTCATCTCATAGAGCACTTCGGCCATCTGCTGCAGGCAGGCGTTCTGCATGACGATGTCGGTGTAGCCGATCTGCCGCATCATCTCTTTCATCTGCGCGGTGCGGAGATAGTTCTTGGTCTCGTCGTCGAAGAGGATGCCCTTGTTGGCGGTGCCGGTGCCGGCGGGCGCCTGCTCCATCTTGGGATCTATCCAGCCGAGGCCGTGGTTCCAGAGCACCAGCATGGTCTTCTTGGCGGGGAAAGTGGTTTTGGCCCAGCGGGCGAACTCGACGACGCGCTTATAGTCGCCCATGTCGGCGTTGGGGTATTCGCCGTACACTTTCTCGCCGGAGGAGAGCACGCCGTTCTTCTTGGTGATGAGCATGCGCTTGGAGCCTTTGCCCTTGATGCCGTGCTCCACCACTATGTTGATCTTGTCGGAAGTGCCGACCTCTTTCATTTCCTTAATATCTTTCTCGGCCCATTTACCCACCAGACCCATCAGCTGGCTGTCGCTCAGGTCGTTCTTGGCGTTCATGAAGACCATGATGGTCCATTCTTTCACGGGCATCGGCTGGGGCTTGTCGGGCTTGATGAAATCGAGGATGCCTTTGTCGGCCTGCATCGCGCGGACATCGGCGGCGCTGAGGCCGTTGAGGTTGAAGTCCTGGGCGTTTACGCCGGAGGTCCCGAGGACCAGAGCGGAGAGTACCGCGGAAACGAAAGTTTTGTTTATCATGCTTATAGTGTAGCGCTTAGAAGGGCCCGGCAGTAGAGGCGGAGGACCCAAAAAAAGGAAGTTTTAGGGCCTAGGCCCGTCTGGGCCTTTTGGAATACATATAGATTAAACAAGCCCCCGGCGCGTGGCTATTGGGCGGTCCGCATTGGTATAATAAAGATATCTATGGCGCCGGGGGCAGAACAGGCTTGGCGCGAGAGGAGCGAATGAAGGCGAAGCTTTCCATCGTAGCGGGATTCCTTGTCAGCGGGCTGCTGCTTTACCTGGCCCTGCGCAACATCGATTTCTCCAAACTGGCGGCCATCTATTCCAGGGTGGACCCGGTATACCTGCTGCCCTTCGCCGCGGTGGGCGTGCTGGAACTCGTGGTGCGCGGCGCGCGCTGGCGCCTGCTGCTGAAGCCCTCCAACCCGGAGATCCGGGTTCTCGACGCTTTCCGGCTCGAGACCGCGGGGCTGGCCCTGAACAATATCCTGCCCATGCGGCTGGGCGAACTGGCCCGCGCCACTTTCGCCGCGCGCCTTTTCAAGATCCCGCTGCTGACCGTGCTGGCCACCATTCTGGTGGAGCGGCTGGTGGACATCATAGTCCTGTTCCTGATGTTCGTGGCCGCGGCGCGGCTGGGCGGCATCACCGGCGGCTTCCTGGACTACAACGGCCTGCTGTGGGCGCTGTTCGGCGGCGTGGCCGCCGGCATAGCCGCCCTGATCTTCGCCGACGAGCTGGTGGCGCACGCCTGGTTCTCCGGTTTCTTCGCGCGTTTCCCGCGGCTGCGTTCCCTCTTCGAGCGGGTGGCGATGGGGGTGAAGGGCTTTCATTCCTTCAAGAGCGGGGCGCTGATCCTGCTGCTGGCCGCGCTGCAGTGGCTGCTCGACGCCGTCAACTTCGTGCTGCTGGGTTTCGCTTTCGGCCTGAGCGGCGTCATCGACATTTACAAAGGCGTCGCGCTGATCTTCGCCGGCGCGGCCGCCGCCTCCGTGCCCGGCATGCCCGGCTACTTCGGCAACTTCGAGCTGGTGCTGACCAAGGTGCTGGTCTCCTGGGGCATAGCCGAGGATACCGGTTTCGCCTACGCCTCATATTTCCACGTGGCCGGCTACCTGCTGGTCACGCTGCTGGGCGTGTTCTTCATCTACCAGATGGGCCAGTCTCTGGGCAAGGTGTGGGGAGAGTTCACCTCCGGCCGGGGGGCGAAATGAGCCCCGCCGTGGGGTCCGTGGTGATGCTCAGCCAGACCTTCTACCCGGCGATGGGCGGGTCGGAGAAGCAGGCGCTGGAACTCTCCAGGTCGCTGGCCGGCCGCGGCTTGCGCGTGACCGTGCTGACCCGCCAGCCCGGCGGGCTGCCCGCCGAGGAGGACATGGGCGGCGTGCTGGTGCGGCGCCTGCCCGTTTTCGGACCGCGGGCGGTGGACTCCGCCCTCTTCATGCTTAAGAGTTTTTTCTGGCTGCTGGCTCACCGCTCCGAGTACGACGCGGTGCACGTGCACCTGGCCTCCTCCCCGGCGGTGGCGGCCGTGCTGGCCGGGCGCCTGACCGGCCGGCGAACCGTGGTGAAGCTGGGCGGCGGCCGCGGCGTCGACGAGATAACGCTGTCGCAGGGGACGCTGCTGGGCCGGCTCAAGCTGGCCTTCTTCCGCGCCGCCAGGCCGGAGCTGCTGGTGATGAACGGCGAGGTGCTGGCCTGGCTCAAAGGCTCGCCGGAATTCTCCGGGCTGCGGCTGCGGCAGTTCCGCAACGGCGTGGACACCGGCC
>Ga0154401_119_pt1 | contig 20525 bp, 18 predicted proteins | sample RifGroB2_FD_115905 | JGI IMG/M metagenome (GOLD analysis project Ga0154401, IMG submission 115905) | Elusimicrobia bacterium GWB2_63_16
CACCTCGCTCATCGGCACCCTCATCTTCATGCAGGCGGCGGGCTTTACCATCAACACCATGACGCTGCTGGGCCTCACCATCGCCGTCGGCATCGTGGTGGACGACGCCATCGTCATGCTGGAGAACATCTACCGCCACATGGAAGAGCACAAGATGAGCCCGCTGAAGGCGGCGCTCGACGGCTCGCGCGAGATCGGCTTCGCCGTGGTGGCCATGTCGGCGGCCCTGCTGGTCATCTTTATCCCGCTGGCGTACATGGGCGGCATCATCGGCCGCTTCCTCAAGAGCTACGGGCTCACCATCGCCTTCGCCGTGGCCATCAGCGTCTTCGTGGCGCTGACGCTCACGCCGATGCTCTGCTCGCTGTTCCTCAAGATAAAGCCGGGCGCCAAGACCCGCCTGGAGAAATTCACCGACCGCATCAACGAGTACCTGGCCGACAAGTACATCCTGATGCTCGAGTGGGCCCTCGCCCGCCGCAAGCGCATGATGGTCTACGGCGTGCTCATCATGATCTCCATGGTGCCGCTGTTCATGTTCCTCGGCAAGGACTTCATGCCGGCCGACGACACCGGCCTCTACCAGATAAACATCACCGCGCCGGAAGGCACGAGCCTCGGCATGATGAAGCAGATCTTCGCCCAGGTGGAGACCGAGACGCGCCAGCTGCCGCACGTTAAGAGCATCCTTTCCTCGATCGGCACCGGCACCGGCAGCCACTTCGGCGGGTCCTCCGCCAACGAGGGCTACGTGCTGGTGGAACTCGACGACCTGGAGGACCGCGACCTCCCGATGCAGAAACTGCTGCTGGCCTCGCGCGAGATGATGTCGAAGTACAAGGGCCTGCGCGTGGCCGTGATGCCGGCTGGCGGCTTCGGCGGCGGCGACGCCGAGCTGATGTACAACATCTCCGGCCCGGACCTGCAGAAGCTCAACGAGTATTCCAGCGCGATAGCCGCCAAGCTGCGCACCATCAAGGGCGCGGTGGACGTGGACACCTCCTTCTCCTATGCCAAGCCCGAATACCGCGTAGAGATAGACCGCAGCCGCGCCCACGACCTGGGCGTCAAGGTTGAGGACATCGCCACCTCCCTGCGTACGCTGGTAGGCGGCGAGGAGGACATCACCAAGTTCAAGGACGGCGACGAACTGTACCAGGTGCGCCTGCGCGCCGAGGAAGCTTTCCGCGACCGGAAAGAGGCCATAGAGGCGCTGATGGTGCCGGCCAACGGCGGCCGCGTGACGCGCCTCGACAGCGTGGCGCGCGTGGTGGAGGGCATCGGCCCCACCCAGATCGCCCGCTACAACCGCCAGCGCAACGTGCAGGTGATGGCCAACGTGGACGGCATCCCGGTCAACCGGCTGATAGCCGAGGCGGAGAAGGCCTTCAAAGAACTGAAAGCCCCCCCGGAATACAAGGCCGGCATCTACGGCAGGGCCAAAGAGCTCGGCAAGATGTTGAGGGAATTCGGCATCGCCTTCATACTGGCCTTCATCTTCATCTACATCGTGCTCGCGAGCCAGTTCGAGAGCTTCGTCTACCCGGTCTCGATCATGATCGTGCTGCCGCTGACCATACCGTTCGCCATCATCTCGCTGTTCATCACGGGCCAGAACCTGACCCTGTTCGCCATCATGGGCATGTTCATGCTGTTCGGCATCGTGACCAAGAACTCCATCCTGCAGGTGGACTACACCAACACCCTGCGGGCCAAGGGCATGCCGCGCCACCAGGCCATGATAGAGGCCAACAAGACCCGGCTGCGCCCCATCCTGATGACCACGCTGACGCTGATAGCCGGCATGATACCGACGGCGCTGGGCACGGGCGCGGGCTCCGGCACGCGGCGCACCATGGCCATGGTCATCATCGGCGGCCAGACGCTGTCGCTGCTGATCACGCTGCTGATGACGCCGGTGACCTACTCGCTGATGGACGACCTGGAAGTCTGGTTCAGGAAGAAATACATGGGCGGCGAGAAAAAGGAAGAACCCGCCGCTTAGGGCAAATCGGGGACATAACACATATTTCCGGGAAATATGTGTTATGTCCCCGAATTAAAAAAGGGAGGCGAGAGCCTCCCTTTTCCTTTGCCGGTGCCCGGCTTATCTTTCGGTGACAGCGCTCTGGTACTGGAGTAACCAGGGGACGCTGCTTCCTATCTTCCTAACTCCGCTTGTAACTGTTTACAATAGGAAGATAGGAAGCAGCGTCCTCTCTCTTTATTACCTTTCCGAGACTGCGCCGCGATACTGCAGGCGGGCTTTCTCAAGATCGGCCGCGGTGGGCGTCTCGGCGGCCGAGAAGAGGCGCTCGAACTGCGCGGCGTAGCCGGCGGTATAGGCCTTGTCGGCCGTGTTGAACATGTTCTCGAAATTGTTCTGCTGTGCGTTCACCGACCAGTTGAAAGAGCCGGTCATAAGCAGTTTGGAATCCAGCACGGCGAACTTGTTATGCATCACGCCCTTGCCGGCGTAGCCCTGGCTCCAGCGGAAAGGCACGCCGTTCTTGAGCAGCAGCGCCCCCACCTCGGACTGACTGGCCTGCACCCTGTCCACCAGCACCCGCACCTTCACCCCGCGCTTATGGGCGTTGACCACCGCGTTGCCAATATCCAGCGAGTAGAAGCTGAACACGGCGATGTCCGCGCTCTCGCGGGTGAAATTGATGGCGTTGAGGATATCCGTCTCGGTGCGGCCGGCTGGCGAGAAGGAATAGGCCGGCAGCAGCGCGCCGTTGTAGAAGATGGTCCGGGCCGGGTCTTCGGGAGGCGGGTCGTAGCTGGCTATGGGCTGGCCCGGGCCCTGGCTGACCGGCCTGGCATAGCCCCACATCCAGGCGAAATACTTGCGGTAGCCGCCCACTACGCCTTTGTCGCGGCTGAAAACGATATTCTCGCTGTTGGCCAGATTGGCGGTGACGGCCCAGTTGAAAGAGCCGGCCGAGACCATTTTGCCGTCGTAGATGCCCAGCTTGTTGTGCATGATGCCGTAGCTGCCCACGCCGCGCAGGGTGCGTACGTCCAGCCCCTTGTCTATCAGCAGCTGCAGCTCCTCGCTGATCCGGGCGGTATGCACATGGGATTCGTTCACCAGCACGCGCACGGCCAAGCCGCGCTCTTTGGCGTCCACCAGCGCCTGCGCCACGCGGGGCAGGGTGAAGCCGTACAAGGCCACTTCAACGGAAGTCCTGGAGCCGCGTATGGCGCTCTCCAGCAGGGCCTCTATGTCGGCCTGGCCAGAGAAAGCGAAGTCGGGGATCTCGAGCGGGACGAAAGGGCTGGTAGAGACCTGGGGCGCGGGCACGGCCGGCACCTGCGGGGCGCCGTCGAGCGGAAAGAAGGGGATGGTCTGCGCGCCGGCATTAACTAAAGGCAGGGCCAGCAGCAGGGCATAGAAGCAGCTCTTGATGTATTTGCGCATCTATATAATTATCGCTTAAACCGCCATAGACCGCGAGGGTCCATAGGCCCAGACGCGCCTGGGCCTCCGGGGTTGCCCCGGCTACAGCTGGCGGCGCTGTATGGCTATGTTGAAGAGCTTTATATAGGCCTCGGCCGACTTGTGCCAGGCATAGTCGCCGCGCATGGCGTTGCGCACCATCAGGTTCCAGTTCTCGCGCCAGCCGTACAGCGAGACTATATGGCCCAGCACGGAGCGCAGCTGCCCCTCGTCGGCGTGGTCGATGGCGAAGCCGTTGGAATCCTTGGGCTCGCCGTTGTAGAAGACGGTGTCCTTGAGGCCGCCGGTGCGCGTGACTACGGGCAGGGTGCCGTAGCGCATGGAGATCATCTGGCTGAGGCCGCAGGGCTCGAAGCGCGACGGCATCACGAAGATGTCGGCGGCGCCGTAGATCTTGTGCGCCAGGGCCTCGTCCATGCCGCTGCGGAAGGCCACCCGTTTGGGGTTGGCGGCGGCCAGCGCGGTGAAGCCGTCGGCCAGGCCGGGGTCGCCGGAGCCCAGCACCACGAACTGCATCTTGTCCGCGAATTCGGGGGCGACGCGCAGCAGCGTGTCCAGGCCCTTCTGGTGGTCCAGGCGGCTGACCACGCCGGCCAGGATCAGGTCCTTGTTCTCTTCCAGGTCCAGCTCCTTCTGCAGCGCCTTCTTGCAGGCGGCCTTGCCGCGCTGGAAGCTCTTGAGCTCGTAGCCGCGCTCGAGGAAAGTGTCGGTGGCGGGGTCCCAGATCTCCTCGTCGATGCCGTTGAGGATGCCGAACAGGTCGGAGGTTCGGTGCTTGAGCAGGCCCTCCATGCCGTGGCCGAACTCGGGGCGGTACTGGATCTCGCTGGCATAGGTGGGGCTGACCGTGGTGATGAGGTCGGCGTAGGCCAGCGCGGCCTTCATGTAATTGACGCCGCCGTAGTACTCCAGCTTCTCGGGGGTGAAGTCCAGCCAGGTAAAGCCAGCCTTCAACAGTGTCTCCTTGGGGAACATGCCCTGGTAGGCGATATTGTGGATGGTGAACACCGAGGCCGTCTTGGCGTAGAAGGAGTCTATGCGGTAGAGGGTGCGCAGGTAGGCCGGCACCAGGCCGGTCTGCCAGTCGTGGCAGTGGATGACGTCGGGCTTGAAGCCGATGAACTTGGCGCCTTCCAGCACGGCGCGTGAGAAGAAGAGGAACCGCTCGTCGTTGTCCTCATAGTCGCCGGCGGCGGTGCGGTACATGCCGGGGCGGTCGAAATATTTGGGGTTCTCGATGAAGTAGACGGCCGCCTTTCCCCACTGCACGCGGCTCATGGTGGCGGTCTCCACGCGGTTGCCCACCGGGATGAGGAAGCTGCCGCCGCAGGCCTTGGGCGAGAAAGCCCCCCCGCCCACGTTGCGGTAGCGCGGCAGGAACAGCACCACCTCGGCGTCGGGCGTCCTGGCGAACACCTGCGCGAGCGCGCCGGTAACGTCGGCGAGCCCGCCGGTCTTGCAGAAAGGGAACGCTTCGCTGGCGGCGATAAGGATCTTCATGGGGCCTCCCTAAACCTTGTATCTCTTCCCGGAGTTCAGCATGTCGGCGGCGTCCTCCGGTGACACCGTGTTGATATAGAAGCCGGTACCCCACTCGAAGCCGGCCACGTGGGTCAGCTTGGGCATGATCTCTATGTGCCAGTGGTAATGCCTGGCCGCGGGGTCCTGCGGGGGCATGGTATGCACGATCAGATTGTAGGACAGGTCCGGCAGCGAGGCGGAGAGCTTGGAGAGCACGGTCTTGATGATCTCGGCCAGCGGCTGCGCGGCCGCGCCGGGCATGTCCTCGAAATGGCTGTTATGGGCCTTGGGCAGGATCCAGGTCTCGAAGGAGAAGCGGCTGGCGTAGGGCGTGACGGCCAGGAAGTCGCCGTTCTCGGCGACGATGCGCCGCTTGAAGGCCTGTTCCTCTTTTACGATGTCGCAGAACACGCAGGTGCCGCGCTCCAGATGGTACTCGGCCGCGCCCTCTATCTCCTGTAGCACGCGCAGCGGCGCCATGGGCATGGCGATGATCTGCGAGTGCGGGTGCAGCAGGCTGGCCCCGGCGTTGCGGCCGTGGTTCTTGAAGATCATGACGTACTTGATGCGCGGGTCTTTCTTGATCTCGCGCATGCGCAGCACGAAGGTGCGCACCACGTCGGCCACACTCTCGGCGGGCATGTCCTCCAGCACGCGGTCATGCCCGGGGGTCTCTATGACCACCTCGTGGAAGCCCATGCCGTCCATGCTGTCGTAAATGCCGTCGCGGCGGTTGCCGGCGGCGCTCTCGGCCGTCAGGGCCGGGTACTTGTTGCGCACCACGCGCAGGCGCCAGGAGCCGCGCGCGTCGGGCAGGGAATAGATGGTGGGCGGGGTCAGGTCTTCGTTGCCCGGGCAGAACGGGCAGACATAGCTCTTGCCGTCGGGCCCGGCGCCGGGCCGGAACTCGTTGGGGCGCAGGCCGCGCTCCGAGGCTATGATGACCCACCGGCCGAAGACGGGGTCCTTTCTTATTTCAGGCATCTGGGCTTAGTTGTTGTCCTTGGGCTCTTCAGGGGCGGCTTCGGGCTCGGCCACGGCGGCCTCCACGGGGGCCTCGGGCACCGGCTCTTCGGCGGGCGGCTCCTGCATGATCTCTTCGGACGGCTCCGGGGCCGTTTCTGCGGCGGGTTCGGCCGGGACTTCGGGCTCAGGTTCGGTCATGGGCTCGGCCGCGGATTCGGTTTCAACCGGGACCTCGATTTCGGCAGGAACTTCGGTCTCGGCCGGCGTTTCGGCCAGGGCTTCGCCCGCGGCCTCTCCGGCGGCGAAAGCGTCGCCTTCGAGGGCGGCCTGGGCCGGGTCCTGAGGGGGCGCGCCTTCGGCCACCGGCTCCGGCATCGAATCCTGCTCTATCAGCTCCACGGCGGTGCTCTGGGCCGCGGCGGCCATATTCTCTATATTGAAGCTCTCCAGCTTGGGCAGGTCGTCGAGCGAGTTCAGGCCGAACTGGCGCAGGAATTCGCTGGTGGTGCCGTAAAGGATGGGGCGGCCTATGCTCTCGCGGCGGCCCACCACGGTGATCAGCCTGCGCTGCGTGAGGGTCTCCAGCGGGCCGATAACTTCCACGCCGCGGATGGCTTCCACTTCGGCGCGGGTCAGCGGCTGCTTGTAGGCGATGATGCAGAGGGTTTCCAGCGCGGCCTGCGTCAGGCGCACCGTCATTTTGTTATGGAAGAGCTTACGCACCCAGATGCCGTATTCGGGCCGCGTGGCCAGTTGCCAGCCGCCGGCCACCTGCATCACCTGCAGCGTACGGCCCTCGTCGTCGTAGGTCTTGCGCAGTTCCTGCAGGGCGCCTTCTATGCGCTCCTTGTTGCGGATCTCGCACAGCTGGGCTATGCGGGTCACCGGCAGCGGCGCGTCGGTGATGAAGAGCAGGGTCTCGAGCACTTTTTTCAGTTCTACGTCTTCCATATTACCTCGCTAAAGTTAAAATTCAATTCAGGGAACCGGGCGGCGGCTCCTGGCTCTCCGGCTGCGGGGCGGTTTCAACGGCAGGCTGCTCCGGCGCGGCGGCCGCGGCGGCGGGCTCGGGGGCGGGCACGGAGACCGGCGCCGGGTAGATGCGCACTTCGGAGTAGGCCTCGTCCTGCGACACCACGATCTTGTGCTGCTTGATGAGCTCGAGCAGGGCCATGAAGCAGGTGATCACGCCCAGGCGCTTCTTCTCCGAGGCGAAGATCTCGTCGAGGATCAGCCAGTCGCGGCCCTCGAGCATCTTCTCTATCTTGGCCACGCGCGACTCGATGGGGAACTGGTCGGCCTCCACCTCGCGGCTGGGCTCGGCGCGCTCGAAGGCGCGCTTGACCGCGTCCATCAGGGCGTAGAAATCCAGGTCCAGGTACTTCTCCTCGCTGGTGAACACCGGCGAGCCGCGGTAGAAAGCGTCCTTGAACTTGGAGAAGCGGGTATTCATCTCCTTGGAGGCTTCCTTGTAGCGCTGGTACTCCTCGAGCATGCTGACCAGCGCGCCGCGCGGGTCGGGGCCGTTCTCGCCGTCGGCCACTTCGGGGGCGGGCAGCAGCATCTTGGCCTTGATCTGCATCAGCGTGGCGGCCATCACCAGGAAATCGCCGGCCACGTCGAGGTTGAGGCTCTTCATCACCTCGAGGTACTGCAGGTACTCGGCGGTGATCTGCGAGATCGGAATGTCGTAAATATCAAGATTGTTCTTCTTGATAAGGTGCATCAGGAGGTCCAGCGGACCCTCGAAATTCTCCAGGTGTATGTCTATGGCGCTCATATCAGCCCGGCCGCCTTGGAAGCGGTTTTCATCTTGGCGGCGGCGGCGGCGCGCGCCCTGGCGGCGCCGGCGGCCAGCAGTTCCTCCGGGGTTACGGAGGCAGCGAGTTCGGCCCGGCGGGCGCGCATGGGGCCTATCTCCTTTTCCATCAGCTCTATCAGGAGCTTCTTGCAGCCGCCGCAGCCGGTCTTGCCGGTGCGGCAGGCGTCCTCCTGCGCTTTCCAGTCCTGGTTGTAAAGCTTGTGGAAGGCGCAGACCACGCAGCCCTCGGGGTGGCCCGGGTCGTCGGCCTTCACCTTGAGCGGGTCCGTGTACATCTTCTTGACCTTGGCCTCGAGGCTCTTGGCGTCCTCGAACAGGGAGATCGTGTTGCCGTAGGACTTGCTCATCTTGCGGCCGTCCAGGCCGGGCACCACCGGTGAGGAGGTGAACAGCGGCTCCGGTTCCATCAGCACCTGCGCGCCGAAAATATGATTGAAGCGGCGCGCGATGTCGCGCGACAGTTCCAGGTGCGGCAGCTGGTCCTTGCCTATCGGCACGAACTTCGCGTCATAGAGCATGATGTCGGCGGCCTGCAGCACGGGGTAGCCCAGAAAGCCCAGCGTCGCCATATCGGAATGCAGCGCCAGCTCGTCTGCGTCGTGGCCGTGGGCCTCGGCGAGCTGTTTGGTCACGCCTTCGGCCTTCTTCATCTTGTCTTCCTGGCCCTTGTACTTCTGCTTGTATAGCTCCTGCAGCTGCTCTTTGAAAGTGGGGTTGCGCAGCAGCCAGCTGATGGGCGTCACCATGCCCAGCAGCAGCGCCAGTTCGGCGTGTTCCTTCACGTCGGACTGCCTGAAGAAAACGCATTTAGCCGGGTCCAGACCCAGGGCCATCCAGTCAAGCACCATCTCTTTGGTATTGGCCGCGATGTTCTCGCTCTTGTCGGCGCCGGTGGTCAGCGCGTGCCAGTCGGCCACGAAAAAGTAGCAGTCGTACTTGTTCTGCAGTTCCACCCAGTTCTTGAGGGTGCCCCAGTAATTGCCGAGATGCAGCCGGCCGGTAGGCCTGGCGCCTGAAACGACCACAGGTTTCTTTTCGTTTTCCATATTAAATTAGATATTTGACTGCGACACTCTTTAGCAAAGCATGTATCTTTTCAAATTCCGCATCTTTCAATAACGGGCGACGACAGGTTACAGCAAGATCTCTTCGCTTCAGCATATGATGTCTATCACCCTTTTCAATTTCCGCCTCACTAAACTCCTCTTCTATCTCGTAAACCCTAAAGAGTCCAATCGAAAACTTTTCAGGATTTCGTTTTGACTCTCTAAATCTAAGATATGGAGCAATTGGGTCCCAGATATCAAACAGACCATTATGACACAATTCCTCCCAAATCTTTGACTCATAACTCACGTGGAACACTTCAATCATTTCAGCGACATACCGATACGGAATCGAGTAGTTTTCAGAATTTAAAGCCTCACCGATAGTACTAAGCGTAAATCTGGTAACGCCTTTATCCAAAGTTATCAGTTCGGGATGCTGCATCTCACGAGTAAAACAATATATAGACTGATGTTCTTTTATGCCATCCCTTACAAAGCCATCGATGATTGCCTTCGCGTTAGCTTTGTCAATTTTAAAGCAGCGTCTATTTAGTATGACCTGTTTTTTCACAAATGATTACCTGAATGGCCCCACTGTTTCACAACCCAGCTTTTTTCAATTCTTCTTTCATTACAATCTGCCAATCGACATATTGTTCTAAATCGACACTAACGCCATCCGTTTCCCCTAACAAATCATTTTCCACAGAGAATATTTTCCAAGCCAAGTCGAATGGGGAAACATGCTCCTCTTTAATCTCCGCCAGAACCTTTTCAGACAACTGGACTTCTCCTGTCGCAGCATACCGAATTTTGATATATAGTTCCGCTATTTCAATAGGCTTCAAATTGGGGTTTTTCAATCTTATGGTATTCCATCCCAATGCGACCGCCCGCGCCGTGCCTCCGACATTACCAATTCTTGCAAGCCAACGCCCAAAAATTCCCATTATCCCCCCAATAGCATTAACCGATAATCAGTGACAACAAAATCAGAGCGAGTTTCAAAATTGGCCCAAGGATATACTGAATGGTTCCGGTCAAAACTAATCCCAATATAATATACATGCCATAAGGCAAATGCTTTTCATAAAGCTCAAGGGATCGCCCTTTCAAGACCCCCAGCGCAATTTGACTTCCATCCAGAGGAAAAACAGGAATAAGATTAAAAACAGCCAGCAGCAGGTTTATCTGAATTGCAAAAACAAATATTACACCAAGTGGCCGCATTAAACTCTCACCAATAAACCCTAAACTTACGATTTTAAGCGCAATTAGGGATATTCCTATCAAAAACATATTGGACAGCGGGCCGCTGAGGGCCACCCAGGCCATGTCGGTCTTGGGGCTGTGCAGCCGGTACGGGTTCACCGGCACCGGTTTGGCCCAGCCTATGGCCGGGAAATTCAGGAAAATGCAGGCCGCCGGCAGCAGTATGGTCCCCACGGGGTCTATATGCGGCAGGGGGTTGAAAGAGAGCCGGCCTGAAAGGTAAGCGGTATCGTCCCCGCGCCTGTAGGCCGTGAAGCCGTGCGCGAATTCATGAAAAATGACCGAAAAAAACAGCACCGGAAGCTGTAAAATCCACTCCATATATTCAATTATATTAAATATGGAGGGGACGCTGATGACTATATGACTATTTTCATTCTTTCGGCCAGTATTCGCCCCTTGGAGGCCAACTTTGAGACGGCGCTCTGCGTTATTCCCAATTCGCCCGTCAATGCCACGGCTGAACCGCCAGCCGCCTCCCGGCACAGGTAGCAATAAATCGCCCGCGCGCTGGCGGGGCCTCGTTCCCGGGTAAGCCTTAGTATATCTTCGCGAGCTATCCCGGTAGCCGAGGACACCTCGGCCAGTACTTCCGCGCGGCTTTTCTTCACTTTCTGCATGGCTTCGCCGACGGTCCTCAGTACGGCCGCCACAAAATCCCCTTCCCCAAGTATCCTCTGGTCGGATAAAGTTTTCCCCCCGGCCCGCATAGCCTTCAGAACGGCGCCTTTTCCGCCCAGGCTGCGCAATAGTCCGCCTCCTGAGAGATCCTTCTGGCGCATTTCTTCCGCTTTTTCCTGCATAGCCTGCATGTACCTGGCGACCGCCGCCCCCTCGCTGTCCCCAAGGTGCCATAAAAGCGCGTCCCGGTTAAGGATTCCATCCTCAACTCCGCTGACCGCCGCGCAATGCCCGCACCATTTGTAGGCGGCAAGGCCGTCCAGGTCTTCCACCAGCTTGGCGCGCAGTGGATTGAGGTGGATATACGGCACAACTTCCATGAAGTATTCCTCAAGATCGCAGATGATGGCCTTATACCTGTTCTGGAACAAGTGCCCGGCGCGGTGATGCCTCAAATTGAAGTTAATGGCATAACCGGTCATCGCGTGATGCATCAGCTCCGAAAGCGGCCGTTCGCCCCGCAAGACGAGGAAGTGGAAGTGATTCGGCATCAGGCACCAAGCGAGGCATTTGGCCCCCGACTTGTTAAGCCATACGCCGATGCGCTCCCGGAAGTCCAGACAATCGTCTTCCCCGAGGAAGATACTGCCGCGCTCTATACCGCGCGACATCACATGATAAACCTGTCCCGGCACGTCTATTCTCGCTTGTCTGGGCATATTTCCCCCTTCTTCCCGTAAGAATAGAATAGCAGACGTCCCCGACAACCTCTTGTCGGGGTGATTTGTTGTTGTTTTTAAATTTTCAGAACAGGAAGGCCGCTAAAACCAGGAACACCTGCAAATAGTCATATAGTCATCAGCGTCCCCTATCCCCCGGCTGAAATTCCCCTCGGTAGACTTCGGATATATATTCCGAGGTCCCACCGGTTTTGCGTTTTTTGGTCACGATGTCCACGGTGAATATGTACTCCCGGTCATTTATCATGGCAAAACGACGCACATGAGACTCCCTGCCTTGCGGCTCTTTCCATGCAAATTCCCCGACAAGCCTCCCGTCAAGGCCGTACACTCGCCAAATATCCTTTTCGTCCGCAGAAGGCCAGACTACAACTCTATTTGAATAATCAATACGCGGCTGCAGTCGACTTATCGCAAGCTGGGAAATATTCGAGGCCTTATCGTTGGATATTTCTGCAACGACCTCGCCGGACACATTCATCAACTGTATACGGGGCGGATACGGACTGTAGACCACCAGCCGTCCATCCGTCAGGAAATAGAAAGGCTTTAGATTAACATCATCCCAATTTTCACTAAAAACCCTGATTATCCTCTTAATGTCGCCTTTTTCCCACTCGCCCAAATAGGTTTTTAGTTCCCGGAGAAATCCCAGGCTGCAACCGGACTCCTTTCCCGCCTGCCGTATACGCTCCGGGTCACATCTCCCCTCGGTAGCCACAAAATATCTGCCGTCTGGAGACATGGCGCGGATAATTATCGCCATGTTTTTTCTTTGCGGTATCAGCGTTTTATCGCCTGATTTGGCAAATTGTGGATACTTCATAATCTTTTTGCCGGAGAAGAAATCATATAGCGCTTTCTCCCCGGCGATAACGCCGCCTTTTTCAGACAAATACGCCTCCTCCTGACTCAATACCTCTTCCCTGCACCAAATCTCTTTGCCCGTGTCCACTTGAAAGAGGCAGGTACCGGTGGAGGGGGAATACTCGCCGCCCCCCTCACGTGAATAACCCCAGCCGAATTTCCCCAGCATGTATTCACCATCAATCGTGAAATCGGGATAGTTGCGGACAAATTTATCGCTGTGATATAAAAAGGTGCTCTTTTCGACGTCGTACATGTAGCCTTCGGGGTTATAATCGCAAACCTCAATCTCTAGCGGCTTCGGACATATTGTCAGTTCTGTATAGACGTACAGCTTTTTACTCGGAACAGATACTGTTCCTTGTTCGCGCCAGCGTGAAATATCTTTCTCCCGCAGTTTATTACCTTCAAGGTCATGCACGACCAAGGGAGCAGGAGCAGTGCTGGACCACACGTAAAACCTTGTGGTAAACGTTCCATTTTTGGGATCAAGTCCAACGGCAGGGAAGGCGCGGTCCACTTGTGGGGAACGATATAAAAGCCTATATTCCTCAGCAAAAAGCAGCGGCACGGAGATTACAAAACATGTAACAAGTGTCACGGCGATAATTATCTTCTTCATAATTTTATCTATACACTCCACAGCCTATTTCCACATCTGGGTTGGTCGGCTCAGCTTGCCAGAAAAGTCTGGCATTGCCGTTTGTATACATATCGGCGTTCTCGCATTTTTCCATAAAATCACTACTTTTAAGTGCACACGGAATTGGGGTTCCTATCGCGGTTAAAGGTTTCTTTGCAAGCCGCCGCTCGACATGGAGGCATTGGTGGAGATAGGGGACGCTGATGACTATATGACTATTTGATTGGTTCATGGCGGATATGAGGGCTGACGCCCGATTTATATTATAGTGGTCGTACCCCTTGGGATATTATAGCCGCCTGTCAGAAAAAAACAAGTCATATAGTCATAAGCGTCCCCTACAATATATTTATCTATTTAGTATAATTTCCGCTGGATTTGAGGGGATGGAGCAAAATGCAAAAGATCGAAAAACTCATTAAAGACAGGAAGGCCCGCATCGGCATAGTCGGCATGGGCTATGTTGGCCTGCCGCTGGCGGTGGAATTCGCCAAGGGCGGTTTCCCGGTCACCGGCTTCGAGGTGGACTCGCAGAAAGTGCGCGACCTCAAGGCCGGCGTCTCCTACATAGGCGACGTGCCCACCGAAGAAGTGGCCGCCCTCAACCGCAAAGGCCTGCTCACCGGCACCCTGGATTTCTCGCTGCTGAAGAAAATGGACGCCGTCATCATCTGTGTCCCCACCCCGCTCAGGAAGAGCAAGGACCCCGACGTCTCCTACATAATCGCCTCCGTGAAAGAAGCCCGCAAGTACCTGAAGCGCGGCCAGCTCATCGTCCTCGAAAGCACCACCTACCCCGGCACCACCAAGGAGCTGGTAAAGCCCATGCTGGAGAGCGGCGGCCTGAAGGCCGGCAAGGATTTCTACCTGGCCTTCTCGCCCGAGCGCGTGGACCCGGGCAACCCCAAATACGGCGTGAAGAACACCCCCAAAGTGGTGGGCGGCCTCACCGCCGCCTGCACCCGCCTGGCCGGCCTGCTGTACGGCGCCGTCATAGACCGCGTGCTGGAAGTCACCAATACCGAGACCGCCGAGCTGGTGAAACTGCTGGAGAACACTTTCCGCGCCGTGAACATAGGCATGATGAACGAGATGGCCCTGATGTGCCACCGCCTGGGCCTGGACGTCTGGGAGGTCATCAACGCCGCCGCCTCCAAACCCTTCGGCTTCATGCCCTTCTACCCCGGCCCCGGCATAGGCGGCCACTGCATACCGCTCGACCCGCATTACCTCGGCTGGAAGATGAAGACGCTGAACTTCGAGCCGCGCTTCATAGAGCTGGCCGGCTCCATCAATTCCTCCATGCCCGGCCACGTGGTGGCCCGCCTGGGCGAACTGCTGAACGCCAAAGGCAAGGCGCTGAGCAAGTCCAAAGTGCTGATGGTGGGCATGGCCTACAAGCCCGACATCGCCGACCCGCGCGAGAGCCCGGCGCACGACGTGCTGATACTGCTCGAGAAGACCGGCGCCAAAGCCGACTACTACGACCCCTACGTTTCCGAGACCGACCTGGAAGGCGAGACCCGCCGCTCCCGGAAAGACGCGCTGAAGAAGATCAAGGAGTACGACTGCGTGATGATAGTGACGCCGCACTCCTGCATAGATTACGCCGATATTGTTAAACGGGCCCGCTTAGTCTTCGACACCAGGAACGCCACCAAAGGCCTCAAAGGAAAGAACCTGTTCCGCCTATGACAGAAACCCAGGACCCGAAGATGCTGTGGTTCAGCTTCCTTAAGGCCTTCACGCGCGCGCTGACCCAGATAAATCTCTACAAGCCCGACCACCCCCAGGTGCGCCAGGCCCTCGACGAGGGCCAGGCGCTGCTGGCGCAGATAACCGAGTCGCTCGCCGGGGCCGATTTCTCGGTCACGCTCGACCACGACAAGCTGCTCATCAACGGCACGCCGCTGCTGGCCGCCGACAAGCTGCCCAACTCGCTGCGCAATTTGTTCACCAAGTTCCGCATCCAGACCATCACCTTCAAGCCGGGCGTCACCGGCGACGACCTGCTGGCCCTCTGCCAGGTGCAGTCCCATAAAGGCGAGGCCAAGGATTACCTGAAAGAGCGCGGCATAGACCGCGTGAAGCTCGACGAAGCTATTTACGCCAAGGTGGCCTCACAGACCTCCCCCGGACTTGTATTGCCCGGCCAGGGCGCCGGCCCCGGCTTGGGCGCCGGCGCGGGCGGCGGGCCCGGCCAGGGCGCCGGCCCCGGCGGCGGTACCGCGCAGGCGGCTCCCGCGGCCGAGAAGCCCGCGGCCGAAAAAGTTTCCGAGAAGATCCTGGACCTGGGGCTGGAGTCGGCCCTGCTGGCCATCGTGGCACGCGTCACGCCGGACCCCGTGGAGCAGCGCCGTCTGATGGAGATCCTGACATCCAAGTTCAAGCAGGAGATGGAAACCACCGTCAACAGGGCCCTGGAAGGCCTGCGCGGCGAGAAGAAGAAAGTCGAGAACGACATGGTGCGCGCGCAGTCCGTCATGACCAGCATGGCCGACGGTGTGGTCGTAGTCGACAAGGACGGCAAGATCCTGATGATGAACCCGCAGGCCGAGGCTATCTCGGGCAAACCCCTGGCGGAGCTGTCCGGCAAGAAGATCGTGGACCTGTCCCAGATAGAGGACCAGGTAGTCTCGCTCGCCCGTGAGATCACCTCCGACAGCAAGACCGACATCTCCAAAGAAGTAGGCAAGACCGGTTCGGCCGGCCTGGCCGAGACGGTGAAGAAAGCCACCGCCATCATTCAGAACGAGGACGGCAAGATAGTCGGTACCGTGTCCATCCCCACCGACGCGGCCAAGCTGAAACAGGCCGAGCAGCTGCAGCAGGACTTCATCGCCAACATGACGCACGAGCTGCGCTCCCCGCTGACCTCCATCAAGGCCGCGCTCGAGATGCTCAAGCTCGACGCCGAGGCCAGCGCCTCGGGCAAGAGCGTGCTCAACACCGCCATCCGCAATACCGAGCGCCTCAACTCCATCATCACCGACATCCTGGATTTCTCCAAGCTGCAGTCGGGCAAGCTGGTCTTCCACCAGGAGGAAGAATCCCCAGAGGACATAGCCAAAGAGGCCGTGGACGCCATGCGCGCCTGGGCTACCTCCAAGGGCGTGGCGCTGGAGGCCAGGACGGAGGCGGGCCTGCCCAAGGTCTACGCCGACCGCCGCCGCACCGTGCAGGTGCTCATCAACCTCATCTCCAACGCCATCAAGTTCACGCCGCAGGGCGGCGCCATAGAGGTATCCGCCGACGTCGGCAAGGAAGCCATGGCCGGCTCGGTGTTCTTCTCGGTCAAGGACAACGGCTGCGGCATCAAGAAAGAGGACCAGGCCAAGATCTTCGAGAAGTTCGTGCAGGCCGTCTCGGGCGAGAAAGTGGGCGGCACGGGCCTGGGCCTGGCCATCACCAAGGCCATGGTGGTGCTGCAGGGCGGCAAGCTGTCGCTCGACAGCGAGCCGGGCCGCGGCTCGACGTTCCGGGTGGGCATGCCGGTGTACACCGGCCAGGTGGACCAGCCCGTTTTCGAGAAGCCGCCGCAGACGGCGGTGGAAGAGAAGTCGTGGTGGAAAAAGCTGCTCGGGATGTAGAGCGGTATTGTTATCCACCCCAGATAAATCATAAAATATTGTTCTGGCAGTATTTGAAGCGCTCGTATCTCAACGGATAGAGTCCCGCCCTGCGAAGGCGGTTATACAGGTTCGATTCCTGTCGAGCGCACCAGATTTCAGCATGATGGGAAGGCAACGAGAGTAAGAACCAGAAACTTACAGCGTTGCCTTCTTTTTATTAGGGAGACCATATGGCCGAAGAGAAAGAAACCAAGAAGACCGAAGCCAAGACCGGCAAGTACGTCTACGACGCAAAGCTGGGCAAAGTGGTGAAGATCTCCGACGACGTGCCGGGCCTGAACAAGGGCTCGTCCGCCGGCGAGGGTTGCCCCATCAACCCGGGCGGCCACAAGTGCAACGGCTGCTGCGGCCACTAGTCTTAACCGCGCCGGCCCCTGCCGGCGCTTTTCTTTAAGCCGGGGGAAACATGCAGAACAAATTCGACGAACTTCGCAGGCGTTACGAGGAAGTGGCGGCCCTGGGCGCGGCCGGCGCCCTGCTGGGCTGGGACCAGAACGTTTTCATGCCGCCCGGCGGCGCGGCCGCCAGGGGCAAGGTGCAGTCCGTGGTCAGCGAGGCGGCCCACCTGAAGTTCACCGCCCCCGAGACCGGCGCGCTGATCACCGAGGCCTACGACTGGGCCCAGGCCAAGGGCCTGGAGAGTTTCGAGGCCTCCTTCCTGCGCGCGGTAAAGCGCGACTACGACCACGAGGTCAAGATCCCCGCCGCGCTGGTAAAGGAATTCTCCCTGGCCTCCACCGCCTCCTTCGAGGCCTGGCATAAGGCCAAGCAGGCCTCCGACTATTCCATTTTCGCCCCGCACCTGGAGAAGGTCCTGGAGCTGAGCCGCCTCAAGGCCGAGGCCCTGGGCTACGCCAAGTCCCCCTACGACGCCCTGCTCGACCTCTACGACCCCGGCCTCAACCGCGAGAAGCTCGACAAGGTCTTCGCCGACCTGGCCGCCGGCCTGACGCCGGTAATAAAGGCCATCAATGAAAGGGCCGACCGGGTGTCGAGCGAGCCTTTCAAGGGCGACTTCGACCTGCCGGCCCAGCTGCGCCTCTCCGAGGACATACTGAAAGCGATGGGCTACGATTTCTCCCGCGGCCGCCTGGACCAGTCGGCCCACCCTTTCAGCACCGGCATCGTGGCCCCGCACGACGCGCGCATCACCACCTGGACGCAGCGCGACTGGCTGCCGGCCTCGGTCTACGGCTCCATGCACGAGGGCGGCCACGCCCTCTACGAACAGGGCTTCCCGGCCGAGTACGCCTTCACGCCGCTGGCCTCGGGCGCGTCGCTGGGCGTGCACGAGTCGCAGTCGCGCTTCTGGGAGAACCTGATAGGCCGCAGCCGGCCCTTCGCCGCCTGGGCGCTGCCGCTGTACCGCAAACATTTCCCCGGCAAGTTCGACAAGTACTCCGCCGAGGACCTCTACCGCGCCGCCAACCGCTCCGAGGCCTCGCTGATCCGCGTGGAGGCCGACGAGGTGACCTACAACCTGCACGTGGCCCTGCGCTACGAGATCGAGACCCGGCTGCTCGACGGCGGCCTGAAGGTGAAGGACGCGCCCGAGTTCTGGAACGCCAAGATGCAGGAGTACCTGGGCGTAAAGCCTACAAAGGACTCCGAGGGCATACTGCAGGACGTGCACTGGGGCTTCGGCATGATAGGCTACTTCCCGTCCTACACCATCGGGAATTTAATTTCGGCGCAATTGTTCGCCGCGCTCAGGAAGGACCTGCCCGACCTGGACGCCCGCATAGAGCACGGCGACTTCGCCCCGGTGCTGGCCTGGCTGCGGCGCACCATACACTCCAAGGGCCGCGCGCTGCTGCCCGAAGATCTGCTGCAGGAGGCCATCGGCGAGCGGCTGTCCGTGGCGCCTTTCGTGGATTACATAAAGACCAAGTACTCGGGCCTGTACGGTTTCTAGTACCGCAGAATTTTGCCACAACATTAACGACAATAAAGGGGAACACAATGTTTAAGACCAATGAATACTTCGAGGGTAAAGTGAAGTCCATAGCCTTCTCCGCCGGCGGCGGCCCCGCCACCGTGGGCGTGATGGCCCCCGGCGACTACGAGTTCGGCACCGACAAGAAAGAGATCATGACCGTGGTCAGCGGTAAGCTGACGGTAAAGCTGCCCGGCGAAGCCGACTGGATGGACTTCCCCAAAGGCGGCACCTTCTCCGTGCCAGCCAAGACCAAGTTCCAGGTGAAGGTGGCCGAAGACACCGCCTACCTCTGCCTGTACGTGGATTAAACCAAGCCTCAAAAAGAAAAGCCCCGGGCCGTCCCGGGGCTTTTTATTTTCTGGAAACTCTGCCCTCCGCTCAGCAAATAGTCATATAGTCATCAGCGTCCCTGACCTTCCCCCCATCATCATTACCTATTGACCACCAGGCAGATGCAGGCACGACGAATAACAATAGAAATGTTAGCGCGCAAACAAGGTTCATTTATGTGTCCCCATTTTTGTGGCAACATTATCTTTATACTTACTGAAAGCCTCCATTACCGCAAAATATTTCCTTTTAATCGGATCAGACTCTGGCAGGTTGGTATAACTTTTTGTCAACTCACTATCTGCGTACTGCGCAGCAAGTTTAATTACATCATCGGGATGGAACATGATTGGGATTGTTCCGCTTATTTTCCAGTAAGCATCCCGACACTCTGTGCGGACAACCGCCTCCTTGTCTTTTTCAATACACTCTTTAAGGTAAGGAGCCGATTCCCGCACCCTAAACAATCCCAACGTATGAGCCGCCTCCTGGCGCGTAGCTTCCCGCGTTGAGGTTCTCAGAACGTCTATCAATAGCGCGGACATGCCGGGCTCCAGCGGCTTTGTTGTTGTATTGTGTGTGGTGCGGATACTGGTGACTGCCCAATAGCCGGTTTCGTCATTCTTTGTCCTTCCAACCCATTCCGATATAAAAACCTGATCACCAGGCTCTTGGTTTACAATCATTGAATTCAACAATGCCAAGGCGGAGCGATCCCGCACGCTCGGGTCTTTATGTTTCAGCGCTAAATCCTTAAGCATGCGTTTTCTCTCCGGACTGGAGCTGCCTTTTATTTGCTCGACAAGCGCGATCTTACGCTTCCCATCCAGCCCTGGCTTATCCAGTTCTTCCAGTACGCGCACCAGGCCTTTGTCTCCGTAACCGGAAAGATCTATTGGTGCTCCGCGGCCCATACCATTAAGCATCGCTTCCAGCGATGCTGTATCGCCTAGTTTCCCCAGCGCAATCGAAGACGCTCTCGAAAGATCTTCATTATCAAGATACTCTCGCAGAAGTGGTATTGCGCGCGTGTTCTTTAACACGGCCAACACGCCAATTAACGTTGTGCCATTCATATAGCCGTTCAAATAATCCTGTCTGTCTTTCTCTGTTAAGGCGGCTTTCCCCTTAGCCCGAACATTTTTAATACGTGAGACTTCACGGTCGCATTCCTTCATTACCGCATCGGTCAGCTTGGGGTCTTTTATCCGCATGGCGGCTTTTTGGCCCTCAACAGGATATTTATCCATGAGTTCGCCCATTATCCGCACGTCCTCATCCGTCTGAGGTTCCGTTTCGCCGATGGCGTTTATCAGCGCCATGGCAGTAGCCGTGCTTTTGGTCTGCTTTAGTTCTTTATCTATATCCTTAAGGCTCTTGCGGCCCTGGGCGTATGCCTCAGAGGCACAAAGGACGAAAGCGAAAGCAATGGCAATAGTTTTCATAGAGATCCCTAAAAAAGTACCCCCCCCCGGAACATTGATAAATTAGATGGAGAATATCTGCGACATGCGCATCCACCCCGGCGTTGGCGCTGTGGCTATTTACGCCAGGCCGGAGAAAAACTGTCGGAGATATGCGCCCAAAAGCGTTAACTCTGCCTATTCTTCTATGCCGGCGAGTTTCAGGGTGATGTTCTTGGACTTGAGCAGGGCCACGA
>Ga0154401_142_pt1 | contig 20488 bp, 21 predicted proteins | sample RifGroB2_FD_115905 | JGI IMG/M metagenome (GOLD analysis project Ga0154401, IMG submission 115905) | Elusimicrobia bacterium GWB2_63_16
TCCCGGTTGAATCCGGCTTGCTGAAAATTGCGGTTTCCTATCTCTATCTTATCAAAGCTATATGTGCGATGATTGCCCCGGCTTTATCCCCGGATAGCCTCGCGGGCTAGTGCAGGAAGGGTCCTGTGCCATTCAGCCTCAAACCTGCTCCGGCTGAGTTTTAAGAATCCGAGTATGTCATCAGTGCATGAGTTCTGTATTACACTGCGTAGTGCGCCGCGGCCCAGGCGCTTTTCTATGAAGCGCACAAGCGACCAGCCCCAGACGTAGGCGTCGCGGCCTTTCATGCCTGCTATCATAGGCGACTTGCCTGCCTCGAGGTCTTCTTTCATTAATTTGCGGTTCAGCCTGTCCCTGTACTGCCCGGTTGCGTATACGGCTATGCCATCGCTCCACCACTGCGGGCGTATCTCCATCGCACCTTTAGGCGAGAATTGTTCTTCTATCATGTGGACTATTTCGTGCTCGATGAATTGCCTGTAGACTTTCTTGTCGCACTTGCCGTCGCGGCCCAGATAATCCGGGTGCACGTCTGCAGGCCAGGCGTTGGGCGAGATGAGGTAAAGGTCGTGCCCCTGCGGCTGGCCGAGGCGTCCGTTGCTGGTGGGGATCTTAGTAAGGTGGGATACCATTCTGTCGTATTCAGCGCGTCGAGGCGCGATGAAAATATTTATCAACGGAAACTCCGGCGGCAGGCCGAAGAACCGCAGCCCTTTGTGCACGCCAGCCGTGGCGTGCTTGTGCGCCCCATCGACAACGCCGGAATCACTGTCCACGTATATCGCCCGCGCGCCCTTGAAATATGAGATATTCCAGCGAAGTTGTGTCATATTGTGATTATATTGCAACCGTTCCCGGGACGCCCCGCGCCTCAGAGGCTCCTGCGCATCATTAAGATCCCATCGCGTTCCTTGAAAACCTCAAAGCCGTGCTTGCGATAAAAAGCTATGGCCCTGGCATTCGTCCCCGAGACTTCCAGCACCATCCGGCTGCAGCCGCGGGCTCTCGTTATTTTCACGGCATAGTCCATTAAACGCGCGCCGAGCCCCGTTCCGCGCCGCTCGGGCACCAGATAATCGAAGGAGAGGGACCCTACCTCCGGTTTTTTAGCGACCTGGTAAGCGTGCACGAAGCCTATTACCTCCGCTCCGTCGAGCAGGACGGCCGCGGAATCTGGATCTCGTTCCTGCGTGGATACGACGAATTTAATATAGTCGTCGCAATCTTTCCGCGGGTCCTCCTGCGGAAGGCCGCTGAGCCGCTTGGCATCCATCAGGAAACCTGAAACCAGCTCCGTATCTGTTTGCGTGTTGAAAGGTCTGAATGATGTGGCCATAGGGTAATCTTTCTAATGAAGGATCAGGATTCCGGCACAACTGGAAATCTGCCTGTATTCAGCATGAAGTCCTGAGTTCCGCAGCAGCGGCAGCAATCTCTCCGCCACCATATATATTTCGTCGTCGTCCCATTTCTTGCCGGACTGCTCGCGGCAAGCGGTAAGGTCTCCTGCGGTATTAAACGCTACATCGGCGACAACTATCTTCCCGCCCGGCTTTAAGTTTCCTGCCAGCGACCGAAGGAAAGCGGCTTTCCCTCCGTCATCCAGGTGGTGGAAGGCGTAGGCGGAGATTATATAGTCGAAACTTCGCCCCTTAAGCTCATGCGGCAGCCCGGAATTAAAATCAAAAAGGTGGAATTCCCCGTCGGGCATCGCCGCCTTTGCTTTCTCCAGCATGGCCGCCGAAAAATCCAGGCCGCAGATCCTGGCCCCTTCCTCGTATAGGCCGGCCGAGAACTTGCCGGTGCCTATGCCGATATCCAGTATCTCCGCACCGCGGGGTTCATTTATCTGCCTCCTGACCTCGGCGAGTACCGTCGAGTAGCCGGCAAAAGGATATCTCTCTGCCTTCTCCGCGTCGGATACCGACTTATCGTATCCCGTCGCCCATTCGTTAAAGCCGTTCTTATCAAGCATATGCCAATTTTATAACAATTCGCCGCTCAGGGCCGAATCTGAAAATAAAACTCCCCGGCATGGGCCGGGGAGTTCGAACTTTAAATCTTTGGGGTGAGTTTAGGGCCTCAATCATGACCTATTTCGCCCAAAACCCCGAAGAAACGCTATGAGTTCCTCCTGGATCTGCGGTAGGCGGATCTTATCCGCGAGATGTCGTCGCAGGCGTGGCCACGCAGCGCGGCCCCGCACTGCTCCTTGCCGCGAGAAGGCGGTTCGCAAGGCTCGGCACTACGCGCCTTCGCTCTTGCTCCCAAGGAGTCCCGCACTTATTAACACCTCCTGTGCGCGGCCGGCCGGCCCCCAACAGGGCCTTACCCGGCCGCTCCCGTCCGCCTTCGGCGGCCGTACAACGCAGAAAATTATTCCCCGCGCGCACTGCAACCGAATCGCCCCCATATCTATACAGACTTTGCCCGCGCTCGCCAGTGGCTGCTGCCACTCGCGGCGCGGGCCTGTTCCTGATTTCTATCTTAACTGACATTCCGGTGGCAGCAGTTATTTATTAAAACACCGCCCCGGCGTCCGCTGCTGCGGCCGCCGCGGCGGTCTTTTCTGTTAATTATCGCCGCCACCGGCAGAGGCCGAGGCAGAAAATAAGGAACGGGCCAGGGCGGTAGCGCCTGGCCGCCCGTGGGCCGTCGCCGCCGCCCTGGCCCGGGGATCTTATGATTGTCCCCGCCCTTTCATGATACGGCTGAATGACCCACCCGGAACAGAGAAAAACATCAAAAATAGCCTTTTTCATCGCGACACACCCTTGTCGGGTTGACCTAGTATTATAAATACAGAGGTTTGACGGTTAGTCAGCAAAGCAATAGAATTGGGAGAAGCTGGGATAGTTGGGGATTTTCTAATCAGTCATAGCAGTGTGATAACCTATGTTTTTTAAAAAATGGCTTGGCTGCTTCATCCTTGATGCGATAGTCTTTTTAATTGGCAGCTTCCTCACCGGATTATTCCGGTACGAGGTGGTTTGGTATTTGGGTGCGTATGTCGTAACCATAATTGCTGCCTGGCAGGCATCTAATGATGTGTCGGCTGAATTAAGTCGTCTTCGCGATAGGGCTGTCGAAGAAAAACTGAAAGCCGAAAAAGTAGCTGATGCAACTGGAGAGGCGGCTAAGCAAGTAGTTCTCTCTGCCCAAGGCGAAGCGAAAAAAGCTATAGCGGCGGCCATAGAAGAGGCCAATAAATGGAAGCAGTCTCTGATTGAGAAAAGCAAAGGATTTCCAACGTTATTGAAAGCGATTGACCATTATGAGGCTTTGCGCGACAACAAGGTCGAGCATTATTTAATCAGTAAACCGTATCCATCGTTAAAGGGATCGCAAGTAGTTAAAGAGGAATCTCAACGCAGAAGAAAGGCTGAGTACGAAACCAAGAGAGCACAAGCTTTGGTTGAGTACTATGAATCTATCGCCCCTTTTCTTTTGGATTTCAAAGATGAGATCATCGATTCTGTCGATGATGAGAAATACCGGGATTATGATGAGGAAGAGCGTCTTGATCCTGCCACCCTGTATTTGGCAAAGGAAGAGTTTCGTGCCTTGCCAAGTGTAGAGCGGAACCAGAAGGCTCTTGATAGATTCTGGGCAAGGCCAAAGTCCAAATGGATGTTGGGTAAATTGTACGAGCGATATGTCGGATATTTATATGAAAGCGATGGATATTCAGTTGAATATGAAGGGATTATTAAAGGCTATGAGGATCTGGGTAGGGATTTAATCTGTCAAAAAGGAAATGATCTTGTCGTAATCCAATGTAAAAACTGGGCTCAGTTTAAAACAATCCACGAAAAGCATATATTCCAATTCTTTGGGACAGTATTTCAGTATAGAGACCAGAATCCTGGTAAAAAAGTTAGGGCTATCTTTTATACAACCACAAAGCTTTCTGACTTGGCTCGAAGGTTTTCGCAAGAATTGGGGATTGAGCTGAAAGAGAACTTTAAATTTGAGCGGGCTTATCCATCGATCAAGTGTAATATCTCCCAGACAAATGGAACCAGGATTTATCACTTACCGTTCGATCAACAATACGACACATGTAAGATTGAAAAGGAAAAGGGAGAGTTTTATTGCTCAACCGTAAGAGAAGCTGAGGATAATGGCTTCCGTAGGGCGTTTCGATATAGGGGTATCGGAAGTGTATAGGTAATGATATGGATAATCTCGCATCTGGGTTGCTTGGCGCATTAATTGGATCACTATTAACAATGCTTTATGAGCTGTGGGCTCATAAGATGCGGTTGCGTGCTGAAATCACGATTGCGGTTTTAGGGTGGATAGAAGGTGTTTGATTCAGGTTGCAGGATTTGCAGACGCAATCTGAAGGGGTTTATCGTGACGGCAAGCCTTTTCTTGAGCAGAGTGACTATAATGAAATCTGTCGGGAATTGAAAGATAAACTTTTAAGTGCTGAGTTGGAAATCCGCTTGGCTTTGGTTTATGGAAAAGACAGCCAAGAAGTCGTTCTGTTTAATACCCTACAAAAGAAGTTAATGGAAGTGACTTTAATGCTATGGGACGCAAAAAAAGAGACTTGGGATACTACAGAGCATAAAATTATGTCCATCTTCTCGCAGACTATCGACCCCATGCGAAACCAGTTTAAAGAAATCCTTCTGAAAAAATCAAGTTCAAGGACCTTTTTGTCCAATTTATAGATTGAGGGACCAAATGATTAAATCTTTCCCCCCCGAAATACTAGAGGCAATTTCAAAACTGTTTGCTGATTCAACTAGAGGATATACCGGAGATGAACTAGGCCGTTTGCTTGCCTTGAGCGATATCTCTGATCCTGGTGAAATGACCAAGTGGCGCAGACTTTTTCAAGCTTTTCAGGAACAACAGAGGCTTGATAACTGTGGCAATAAGATTGGGTCTTTTATACAAAATGCAATGGCCCCCGGCAGATATTTGCAAAATCACGCTCTTTTTGATGAGCGCCGAGGAGAGCTGAATAAGATGCTTTCCTTGTGCGGTATTGCGATAAACGAAAAAGGGAGTCTTATACCTACTGAAAGAACTGAAACTGTGCGGGAAGCATTGCGGCGTTCTGAATGCCTAAGATCCAAGTTGCGTGACCGTGGGACACATCCCGAAGTCTTCAAATACTGTTCTGAAGAATTAGTGGCGGAAAACTACTTCCACGCGGTTTTTGAAGCAACAAAGGGCATTGTTGATAGGCTAAGAATGAAGACAGGGCTTACCGGGGATGGCGCCGAGATTGTCGATCGAGCGTTTGCTTCTGACGATCCAATGGTTGCTATTAATACTCTTCAAAGCAAATCTGAGCAGGCCGAGCATAAGGGCTTTGCTAATCTGCTTAAAGGTGCATTCGGGTTTATAAGAAATCCATTGGCACATGAGGCTAAGTTGAACTGGCAGATGGACGAGCAAGACGCACTGGATAGTTTTGCTTTGATTTCACTAATTCATAGGCGGATTGATAATATGGTTCTGATTCCTCGGGGCACTTCTGGAAATGTATGACAAATCCAAAATCGGAACAATTTGATCTGCTCTCTAATGCGCGAGATTCATTAGCTCATGCTGTTTCGCATATCTCAGATTCTGAAGATAAGTCTATCCGAAAATGGAAGATTGCGATTAGAGAGGTCTCCCATGTTGTTGAGCTGTTGCTAAAAGAGCGCTTAAGACGAGAGCATCCGGCATTAATCTGGGAAAGGGTTGATGATTTCGCTTGCATGGATGCCCGCACAGTAGGGGCAGAGACTGCGGCGTTGCGGTTGAATAAAATCTGTGGGATTCTATTGCCTAAAGGCACGAGAGAAACACTACATGTCTGTCGTCAGCTGCGCAATAGGATTGAACATTGTGAATTTCAGTTTAATAAAGATGAGGCCAGAGGAATTGTTGGTCGCCTGCTCTCTTTCATCTTTGATTTCTCGAAAACACATTTACATCTAGACCTTGAAGAGGAATTCAGACAGGATCACACATGGGATGCCCTGATTGAGATTTATGAGTTCCGGCAGGCGCAAAGTGTGATAATCCAAAAAAGATTCTCAGAAGAAGAAATTCCCTCTGAAACCTGTCCGTCTTGTGGTGAAGATACATTTAATTTAAATGAGGATGCCTGTGCGCTGTGTGGTCACCATGAGCAACATATTGAGTGCGATTATTGCCACCAGGAGTACTTTGAATCCGAAATTGAAAGCTTCTCAAAAGAAGATTGCGCAGACGATACGTATATCTGTAATAAGTGTATAGGTGATTTGGAGAGGGCCGATGAATTGTGTGATGCTATGCGAGAGGAGCGTGGACTTTAGTCGTTTCACACAGTGCCTGTCGACATCCGCGAATAGTCCCTTGCAGTATTATTCTGCGAATATCTTGAAGTGTGATTCTGGCTATAATTGGCCTATCTTTCCATTTATGACTGATTACATCGGTCTGTTTGTAGTCGTTCGGCTGTTTGAGATGTAAGTCGTAGTATTTGCCTCTGTGCGCTACATCGCAGCGCACGGCATACAATAGTTCAGTGGTCTCTTCCCAAGACAACACCCCCCCGCGCGGTAAGGTTCCTGAGGGCCCCCAAGCGAATGCGGTCCCCAGAATCTTCCTATGTCGAGCATCACAAATATCTGAAAAGAATTTCTTAGAAAAAGCCTTGGATTTCCCTTCATCCGTGTAGTCAAATACCATTTTCGCTACGGCTTCTGCGGCAATCATGAAAAATAAGATCTGCAACGCGGGTCTCCCCGCCGCAACTTTATCAATCTGATCTCCCAACCATATCATGCGCCCAGCCTGATGTAAAATAACTTTGGCAATATTCTTCGGTGTGCTTTCAACTTGGTCAACAAACTTTTGCGATTCTTTTAAGTTCGCGAATGCAGGCAGGTATAGTGTTGCGAAGTCGATATGGGCAATGTGGGGCTTATCAATGCGAACATTCCGAATGAGAGTTGCTCCCTTTTTTATCTTTATGCGTTCTTTTCGCACAATATCTACAAAACCGATGAGATTGTCTTCAAGTTGGCCGACTTTCTCAGTGTAAACATGTACATCCATGCTAATGAGATCTGTGCGAGGGAGCAAGGTCTCCTCGATGATTCCTGAGAGCAGATCATAAAGACTATGCGCGAGATAATTGCGTTGATTCCGAAACATCTCCATGTGTGGGTGAAGTTTCGGTAATAGTTCGTGCTTTTTTAGCAGATCAATTAAATGGCCGAGATTGGGATGCTTTTTTAAGGGTACCGAGTTCGCGAGGAGGTAGAGCCTTAACTCTGATTCAAATCTGCTGGCAGCCAAGAGGGTTCGGCCAAGTTGTGCGGTGAATTCTCGGTCAGTGTAAAGCAGGTTAAAGAAGTCTTCCCCGGAGACTATATTTCCTGTCTGCATATAACCTCCTTAGCGAAAAGGATTTTAGTGGCGGGTATCTACAAAATCGAATTCCGGCAGGGTTTTGAGCCCGTAGGCTTGCAGCGAGAGATTGTCTAGTGCGGCAAAATCTCGTTTGCGGAATGCGGTTTTTATTGATTTGGCGAGCCCGTTAGGAATACTCTTCGGGGCAGGGAGCCTGATCTTGCGGAGGTATTGCGCCTGAAATCTTAAGTAGTTGCCGTGCATTCTTACGGCGTAGGACCAAATAAAGAACAGGGCCACTTTGGAACTAAGAAGCCCGCCGAGAACTTCAATGTCCCAAGAGGTTGAGGTTATGTAATAAAGGTTGTGGTGCGGGTAGAAGTTCCCATCATCCAAGACAACTTCATTGGCCCCGGCGATATCCGGTATCAGCAACTTTTGTGTGCTGACGAGTTCGGGATACACGCGGTCGATAGTCCTGAACCAGGAAGAAACGTTGTTCTGGGCTACATGACGGCGCATTATATCTGCATTGTGTTTGTGCAGATATCGCTTCAGCTTGGGGTACTTGGCAAGGTCCAGGATCTGCCCGGCTTTGTTGAATGTGTTTATTACAAAATGTCCGCTACTTTTAATCTTGCCAACTTCAATGTCGGAACGCATCACTAGTGGCACAAGACGGTCTTTTTCAATGTCCGCGTCTTTCGTGACGATATAGACATCGTCATTGCCGGTGGCTACTCCGATGCGCACTTTGGTCTGGCCGTCAGCTTCGAGAGGTTGAAGTCTTGCCTCAAGCTGCCTTAGAACTTTTAGACTGTCCGGGTGTCCTAAAACCCAGGGCTCGTCGTCAGTGAACCAAGTTTCATAACAGAATGAGGTCAGGTCCGTGAGAGGTGTTCTGCCGGCCAGTTTCGCGGAAACAGCCGCGCATTCTTCTGGCGAAGCGTTCTGAAACTGAAACACCGGGACGGAAGAGGATTTGCCGGGGCTGATAGCGAAAATCGCCGGATATGCAATGACTTCGGATTCAAAAGGAGAGGTGTTGTGTAGGTCTATATAGCACTGAACCTTGAATCTGTCCGCTATGATTCTGCGCAAAGGGGCGCCATAGCGGTTTAAAATCCATCTGTCGGCGCACACAAAGGAAAGAGTTCCGCTCGGTTTGAGCAGATTGAGCCCATATTCTATAAAGGCGATGTAAAGGTCTGCCCGATCAAAAAGTGAAACGTAGCGGCGGCGGTACTCGGCCTGAAGTTTCGGGGAAAGCTGTTCGATCCTGATGTAGGGCGGGTTCCCGACTACTGCGTCATACTGTTCCAGGGAGGCAAGCAGAAAGTCCCCTTCTTTTACCCAATTCTCGGCGAGCCTGCGCGCCAGAGTCCCGGATACTCCCCCATCTTTTAGTGCCATCTCGACTGCATCTCTGGATGCCTCGACGTGTTCCGGGTCAATATCGAAAGCTGTAATGCAATCACTCTGCGGGGTAAGCTTTATCCCACGACGCCGTGCTGATGCCAGCAACCGCTCAATGATGCGGACGAGAAACGCTCCTGTGCCGCAAGAAGGCTCCAGAAGGCGAAGCTTTGTAAGGTCCCGGTCGGGAGTATAGCCTGCGAGGTCTAGAATTAAATCAACAATGTGGGGCTTGGTCAGCACAACTCCATGGGTTTCACCCGAGGAGCGTTTGCCATAGGCATAAACCTCCTTGGGCATCTGTATGGGAAGATAGGTCTGGAGCTGCGACATAATAATTTAGCGCTGACCTGCCAGTACTGTTGCTATATGCCCCGCAAGTCCGGCGCACAACTGTCTAATCTGAAGGTCATTAGCTGGCTCGGAGTATTTTCCCAATTGCCCTTGAGTAGCAGTGGCTGTTAGTAATGCGGCGGAATCATAAAGCCTCTCCCGAACGAGTTTCCGCAGGAGAAGTTCATAGCGAACTAGATATGAAGTGTCCTTAAATTCTCCGAAGACTGGAAAATGTGGCTCAGAGACTGAAACTGGAGATTGGGAGGCTTCGCAGTCTTCAATCAACATTAAATAACCCAGCCAAGGGCGTGTACTACTTCCAAAAGCTCCTTCCCGATAAGCCGTCCATAAATCTTGGGCTGTTCCGATAGCTTCTTCGGAGCGATTGTTAAGATTGTTCCCAAAGGACGGACCTTTTTGGGATTTAAACTCCATCGCGGCGACTAACGTGTCGTTATGCACAACAAGAATGTCCCACTTCTTTGTCGGCCTGAAAAATCCAGGGAGCTCGAGTTGCTTATCAAAATAGATGCTTTGCTTGGGCATCCCGTTATCGATTAAGACCTGCTCGATAAGGTGGCAGAATTCATCCATCTGTTTCCCACCCGTTACAGATGCTCTGTTTCCGCGATCAGCGTCTCCGGCTAATTGTTTTTTTGACTGAGCGGAGAGTGTCTTCCAATAATACGCTACTGCGGCCTCGGTTCTCTTTTCGATATCCTTCAAGATTATAGGCATATAGTCCTAGCTCTTTGGAATCTGCCCCGACAGGTAAATTTTACTAAATTACCCTTGTTCATCGGGGAAAGATACGTTCATAACTCGATATAGTCTAACAGATGAACCCGACAACGGTGTGTCGGGTTCATCTGAAGACTATTTGTGCCCCTAGGGTTACTTATAGGTTGTCAATAAACTTCGCGATACCGTCCCAGGTCCACACAATGGTGTTAACCCCAGAGACATTGGTCCTATCAAGTTTATAGACCCATATCCCTAAAATGCTTTTACCCTCTTCCTTGGCACAGGCGATTTCCCATTTCTGGCCACTAGAGCTAAGTGAGTTTGCGCTTATGAGAGCAATTACCCCATCAGATCTCTTAATTCTGGTCCGAACTCTTTCCTTCCATGCTTCATCGTAGGGTTCCTTCACTGACATGTCTACAAACTCAAACGGCGTGGCTGTGTTTAGCGACTGTCCGACAAGGAGATCTCTCTGACTCTCATCCTCAATCGCAAACGCAACAAAGACTACTTTTTTATTTGCCATCTTTTTCCCCCTATTTGATTTACGTCTTCTCTGATTCGCGGAACCTTTTGATTTGTGCTTCTTCCCATCATCAAGCAAGGATGTTATTCCAATACCGCACAAAAGCAATGCGACTAAGGGCCACATACGGTCTAATCTCTTAATCTCCTATGAAAAATAATCAGGCCTATCAATACAAGGATGTTTATCGCAGAAAAACATAAGAAATTGCCGGCGCATATCATCCAAACCGAAGTAAAGAAGACAAGGGAAAAAATCAGTAATGCAAACCACAAAGGGACTAAATTCTCAGAAGATGTGAATGATTGATATTTCTGGGGGCGCAATCCTTTGCCTAAAGCTGCCCATTCTGCAGAAAAAATCTGTGCAGATAACGACTCTTCCAGCTTTAGAATTACTTTGTATTTTGCACTATTAAGTTTTCCGTAATTATCAATTAACTTCCGCCAAGAGTTGCAAAGCAATAGCCCGGTAATGCCAAAGAAGGACAAGACAATAAATGAAATCGTAGGAGACTTATTTGTGCCAAATTTGGCTAAGGCTCCTGCGATTGCCATTAGACTTCCGATTGCAGTGATAAAAAAGGCATTCATTTTCTGGCGTCTTTGGATTAGTTGCTCCGATGACTCGACCATCAACTTGAACAAACTCTCCAATTCTGTCCCTTTGCCTTTAAAATACGAGTTGAATTCTTCGCTATAGTGGTACAAATCTGATAGTTTTCGGATCTCCTCCTGGTCTGATCCTTCGGAGCTCAGTAGAATCACAGGCCTCTTTAGTTCCTGAGCCTTTTCTATTTCCCAAGTCGCATTTACGGATTTTAAACATTCGTCACGGTTGAAAATGAGGACGGCCTCTGATTCTTCAATCCCAGCCAAAGCAGCTAATTTCCAGGATTCAGTCCCGGAACTGTCCAAAACAGTAGGATCAATGCTGATGTGCTCACTTTTGGTAATACGTTTTATGCAAGCTAATGCGGCCTTTCTTGAAACAAATCTGTGAATTAGGAAGACTTTCATAATTTGTCGTTCAGGCTATCACCTATCTCCTGCAATCAGGGCTTTGAGATTGGGCCAGGTCCACGCGTATAGTTTATCCTCACTGGATGCAGAGGTCGGTGTTGTGCATGTTTTGTCTTTGTATGCTTGCAGTAGAAAATACGGAGTCTCTGTTTCTCTGGCAATATCTAATTCGTCCGCGACCCCATCTGCAGTATGCGTGCGCTCACCACAAAGAACAATGACAATATCTATGTTCCCCATGCGGCGTTTAACTTTCTCACGCCAGTCGCCTGGCAAGTGCTTTTTTACTGAAGCATCTGTAAACTCAAAGGGGCTATCTTCCAGCTCGGCCTGTGCCGCGAGCGCCCGTTTGGTTTCTTCGTCATGGTCTATATCAAAACTTATGAATACCCGTTTCTTGTTCCCCATATGATAATCCTTTTTTGTCTAAGGCTTTGGTCTGTTTAGAAATCCTTAAATAAACTGGGAAGAGGCATCTTGAATGCTTTGGCAAGCTTCTCGATGTTCGTTAACGTAATGTTCCGCTCGGCCCTTTCGATCATACCAATGTAGGTCCGATGGAATCCCGCTTTGGCTGCGAATTCTTCCTGGGATAATTTCAGTTTTTTTCGCTCTTCCCTAACCCTGTTGGCGAACTTGATCAGAATTGGCTTTTTCATTAATAGAAGTCTAGGAATTTGCTAATTATACATCTACATACAAGACGTAGCAATTATGTATAATGGAAAACGGGCGGTAGGCGGAAGCTTATAACAGCGAAGATTTATGCGCGCGGGGAATAATTTTCTGCGTTGTACGGCCGCCTGCGGCGGGCGGTAGCGGCCCTGTAAGGCCCAGTTGGGTACCGGCCGGCCGCGCACAGGAGGTGTTAATAAGTGCGGGACTCCTTGGGAGCAAGAGCGAAGGCGCGTAGTGCCGAGCCTTGCGAACCGCCTTCTCGCGGCAAGGAGCAGTGCGGGGCCGCGCTGCGTGGCCACGCCTGCGACGACATCTCGCGGATAAGATCCGCCTACCGCAGATCCAGGAGGAACTCATAGCGTTTCTTCGGGGTTTTGGGCGAAATAGGTCATGATTGAGGCCCTAAACTCACCCCAAATTTCAAAAAACGCTTTTTCGCCCTTCGCCGCGGCTGCCGCGGCGTTAAAATTTTGCAGTTTTTCCCACGGAAAACTCAGTTTATAAGAAATCCGTTTCCCGCCGATGATTAATTACGAACCGAATTATTTTCCTTATGGCCGCCGGTGCGGCCGGCCCAGCGCTGCTGCGCCTGGCCGGCCTTACCCGCGGCGCGGAGTTGAAGAATCGCACTTAATTCCGTCTTAGCCCTGCTGGGCAAAGCCGGAATTAAGAGCGGGGAGGCAAGGTATGCAGAATCTTACAATGCGGTATTTCCTTTATGCGCGCAAGTCCACCGATGAGGCGGACCGGCAGGTGCTCTCCATAGAGGCGCAGCTCACGGAGTTGCGGGACTATGCGCGCAAAGAGGGCTTTGTGATCGCCCGTGAGTTCATTGAAAGCAAGACGGCCAAGGAGCCGGGCCGCGAGGTTTTTAACGAGATGGTAGCGGGCCTGGAGCAGGGCGCGGCCCACGGTATAGTGGCCTGGCACCCGGACCGGCTGGCCCGCAATTCCATCGACGGCGGGCGCATTATCTACCTGGTCGACACGGCCAAAATACTGGAGCTCAAGTTCCCCACCTTCTGGTTCGACCCTACGCCGCAGGGCAAGTTCATGCTGTCTATCGCCTTCGGCCAGTCTAAATACTTCATAGACAACCTGGCCGAGAACGTTAAGCGGGGCCTGCGCCAGAAGCTTCGCAATGGCATTTTCCCCGCCCTGGCGCCCATCGGCTACAAGAACGACACCAAAAATCACACTATCGTTGTGGACCCGGTCCTGGCCCCGCTCGTAAAACGCACATTCGAGCTTTATGCTTCCGGCCGGTATCCCATCAGAGATTTACGAGATACTATGAACGGCCTCGGGCTGAAGCGTTGGGAAAAAGATTTGGCCAACTCGAACTACCAGAAGATCCTCAAAAATCCGTTCTACTACGGCGTTATCCGGTATCTCGGCGAGTATTACGAGGGCAAGCACACGCCCCTGATTTCCAAGGCGCTCTATAACAAGTGCCAGGAGGTAATGGCCCGCAAGAGCAGGCACACGCACGCACAAAAAGGTTTAAAGCCTTATGTCTATCGCGCCGCCTTCCGCTGCGCGGAATGCGGCTGCTACATCACCACCGAGACGCAGAAAGGCCATAACTACCTGCACTGCACCAAGCGCAAGATGCCTTGCAGCCAGCTCTTCGTGCGCGAGGAGCGCATAGACGAGCAGGTACGTGACATATTAAAAAGAGTTTCCTTACCCCCGGCCCTGGCCGCCGAGGCTCTTGATAACATAAAAAAGGAAAAATCGAAGGCGGCCCAGGCCGGGGAAAGAGCCGCCCAAAATCTGCGAGATAAAATAGATATCCTGAATCAACGAATGAACGCACTACTGGATATGGTGCTTTCCGGGCAGCTTACCCAAGCCGAATACGCCCTCAAAAAGCGTTCATTCGTTGAGGAGAAAAAGGAAATCGAAATGAAATTCGCCGCTTTTGCGCGGCAGGGAGATAAACGGTTCGAACCTGTCAGGGCCTTCTACCAGTCCGCGAGTCACGTCGGAGAGGCCGCGGTTTCTGGAAATCCGGCCGAAAACCTGCAAATATTGAAAAATATCGGTTCGAACTTAATTATTGGCGGGAAACGGATTTCTTATAAACTGAGTTTTCCGTGGGAGAAACTGCAAAATTTTAACGCCGCGGCTGCCGCGGCGAAGGGCGAAAAAGCGATTTTTGAAATTTGGGGTGGCTGACGGGATTTGAACCCGCGACCTCGCGTGCCACAGACGCGCGCTCTAACCAGCTGAGCTACAACCACCGTGTGACTATATTTTAGTTTTTTTAGGGTTGGAAAACAAATGTATAATTTGGGCCGGAGGGCTTATGATCCGGAAACCAGCGGTAGCGGGCAAATTTTATGACAGCGTCCCGGCGGAGCTGCGGGCCGGGGTGGACGGGTTCCTGAAGAAGGATTACCGGCCGTCGGGCCGGCTGGCCGGCATACTGGCGCCCCACGCCGGGTACTCCTACTCCGGCGCCCCCGCCGGCGCGGCGTTCTCCGCGCTTAAAAAGCTCGATTTCGACACGCTGGTCATCCTGGCTACCGGCCATACCATGGGCCTGCGCCGCGGAGCGCTACCAGGGGCCACTGCCTTCGAAACCCCGCTGGGGCTCGTGGACGTGGACGAGGCCTTTTGCGCGGAGCTGCTCAAGGATAAAAAACTTTTCGAGGAATCCCCCCGCGCCCACGCCGGCGAACACGCCGTGGAGGTGCAGCTGCCTTTTCTGCAGGCGCTCGGGGACAAGGTAAAGATAGTGCCGGTGCTCTTCAATACCGACGACGCGGCGCTGCTCGAAGAGGCCGGGCGCGCCCTGGGCCGCGCCATGAAGGGCCGCCGGGCCCTGTTCTGCGTCTCTTCGGACCTGTCCCATTACCCGCCGGGCAATATCGCCGAGATCTCGGACCGCTCGGTACTGCTGGCGCTGCGCCAGGCCATGCGCAACTCCGCGCCGGGCTATTTCCACCAGGCCAACGGCCTGCTCCTGGCCAAGGCCTCTGAGTATCTGGATACTACGGCCTGCGGCCAGGCGCCAATGACCGCCGGTGCGGCGGCCGCGCTGGAGCTGGGCTGCAACGATTTCGAATTGGCTGTGTATACCCACTCGGGCAAGGTGTCCGGCGACGACTCCGCCGTGGTGGGCTATGGCGCGGGTTTCTTCACCGAGGCGTCGCCAAAGCCGGCCGGCGCGCTGGAATTAACCGGCGACATGAAGAAAGAACTGCTGGCGCTGGCCCGCCGCAGCATCGGCGCCTGCCTCAAGACCGGTAAGGTCCCGGCGCAGCCGCTGTCCCCCCGCCCGGAGTTCAACCAGCCGGCCGCGGTCTTCGTTACCCTGAACATAGGCGGCCGCCTGCGCGGCTGTATAGGCAGCCTCGAGCCTCGCGGCGCGCTGGCCGACATGGTGGCCTCTTACGCCGGGGCGGCGGCCTTCGAAGACCCGCGCTTTCCGCCGGTCACCGAGGCCGACCTAAAGAAGGTCACGATAGAGATCTCAGTCTTGTCGCCGCTGGTCCGCGTGGGCGGGGCGGCGGAGATAAAGGAAGGGGTGCACGGCGTTTACCTGACCAGCGGGCGCCGCTCAGGCACCTACCTGCCGCAGGTCTGGGAACATTTCGGCAAGAAGGAAGATTTCCTCTCCTCGCTCTGCGCGGAGAAAGCCGGGCTCCCGCCCGGCGCCTGGAAAGAAAAATCCACCGTGTTGTACACATACACGGTGGATCATTTCGAGGAAAACTAAAACTTAAAGTTTCGCCATCATGAAGAAGAAGCCGAAGGCCGCCGCGCCTACGGCCAGCGCGGCGCCGCCGGTGCCTATCACCAGGAAGGCCAGGACGCCTATGGCCGCGGCCGACACGATCTTGCTGAAATTGTCTCCCACGAACTTCTTTGTCTTGGCCATCGGCTTGTCTTCCGGCTTGGTGGGCTGGGAGGCCGCAGGCACCGCCGAGGGGGCAGGCAGGGGAGCAATCACCGAAACGGAGCCGGAATTTCTGCTGCCGTCGAAACTCAACCCGCCGGAGCGGGCGCTGTCGAAGGTGGAACTGGGGGCCGCGAAGGCGAAGCCGGTGGCCATCAGGAAGGCGCCGAGCACTATGAAGAAAATCGCTTTAGTGTTTTTCATATTCATATTATACGGATTAGACTACCTTTTGTTAAGGGCAATCTTGCCTATGCGGCAATAGGCCAAAAGGCCTACGCGCTGCGCGTAGTTCAGGAGGCTGTGTTTTGGGGTGACGGGAGGGGTGGGTGGGTTAGGGTCAGAACAGCTTATCCTGCTCGGGTTTGTCCTTTTCCGTCTTTTCCCTGCGCCTTAACCCCGCCTTCTTGACCGCATCCTCCGCCTCGGTTAGGCCGAGGCGGAAGATGTCCACTATCTGGTAGCCGTCTTCCCGCAACTGCTGCAGTTTCACGTTGTCGTCTTCTGAGAGGGAGATAACTATCTGGTAGCGTGGCTTCATTTTTTCCTTCCTTATGTTTAGATTATTTCCTGGTATAAGCTAAGGCCAGCTTTATGCGGTCGGCCCGGGCTATGCTGGTTCCCATTTTGCCGTCCTTGATCAGGCCAAGGGTGGCGCACATCCAAACTTTGAACTCTTTCTGAAGCATATAGCGCTGGGTGTTCATAAAGCCTCCTGTATACTTTTTTGCTACAAACATAGTATAGCATAGGATAGTATAGTTTGTCAAGGGCTATTTTCCCCCCCTCATGAATAAGTGCGGTAAAACAAGCACTTTATTTTCCCCCTCCAATGAGGCCATGCCCTGTTTTTGGCTGATTTCGCCATGACCGCCTTTAAATTGGTAGAATTCCCAGCATGAAGAAAATCCATTTTTCGCCGGGCCGCACGCTGATCTGCGGTATACTTAACGTAACCCCGGACTCCTTCTCTGACGGCGGCAAATGGGCCTCCACGGAGGCGGCTGTGGCTCAGGCTCTGCTGCTGCAGGATCAGGGCGCCGATATGATCGATATTGGCGGCGAGTCCTCCCGCCCGGGCAGCGAACCGGTAAGCCTGGAGGACGAAAAAAACCGCGTTCTGCCGGTGCTGGAGGCCCTGGCGGGCCGGCTGCGAGTACCGGTTTCTGTGGATACCTGCAAACCGGAACTGGCTGTGCTGGCCCTGGCGGCCGGCGCTGACCTGATAAACGATATAACCGGCTTCCGCGACCCCGCCATGATAGCCGCGGCGGCCGCTACCGGCGCCGGGGCCATAATCATGCATATGCAGGGCGAACCGCGCAGCATGCAGGCCGCGCCCTATTATACTGACGTAGTAGCGGAGGTTAAGGCTTTCCTGGCCGGCCGGGCTGCCGACCTGGAGCGGGCCGGGGTGAAGGATATTATTCTGGACCCGGGCATCGGCTTCGGCAAGACGCTGGAGCATAACCTGGCGCTGATAGCGCGGCTGGGCGAGATCCGGGCGCTGGGCTACCCCGTCTTCCTGGGCGTCTCTCGCAAGAAGTTCATCGGGACGTTGGCCGGCGGCGGGCCCGAGGAGCGCCTCCCCGGCACCATAGCGGCCTGCGTGGCCGGCGCGGCCAACGGCGCCGACATCATCCGCGTGCACGACGTGCCGGAATGCCGCCGGGCCATGCTGGTGGCCGACGCGGTAAGGGCAGCCGGGAAATGAAGGTTTATCTCTCGCTGGGCTCCAACCTGGGCGACAGGCTGCGCAACCTCAACGCCGCCCTGGACCTGCTCGAAGGCGGCGGCTGCAGGCTGCTGAAGGTTTCCTCCGTCTACGAGACCGCCCCGCTCTATTACCTAAAACAGCCGGCTTTCTTCAACATGGCGGCCGCCTGCGAAACCTCCCTTTCCCCGGCGGCCCTGCTGGCGCTGATAGGCCGAGTGGAGGCCGCGCTGCGGCGGCGCCGCCTGTTCAGGAACGGGCCGCGCACCATAGACATAGACATGCTTTTTTACGGCGGGCGCGTTATAGCTATGCCCGGCCTGGCCGTGCCCCACCCGCGGCTGGCCGAGCGCGAGTTCGTGCTGGCTCCTCTGGCCGAGATAGCACCGGGGCTGCGCCATCCCGTTACGCGGCGTACCGCCGCCGGCCTGCTGGCCGCGCTGGGGGAACGCGGCGGCGCGCGCCGCCTGCCCGCCAATTACGCCGGGCTGGAGCGCTGGCTCGCCGCCCTTCCCCCTCCCCCCGCATCTCTGCATTATTCGCTGCGCAATATAAAGGCGGCCCTGGCCAGGCTCGGCTCGCCGGAGCGGAGCATGGGCGCCGTGGTGCATCTCGCCGGTTCTACCGGCAAGACCAGCACCGCCTGCATGGCGGCCGCGGCGCTGTCGGCCAGCGGCTGGCGCACCGGTCTCTATACCAGCCCGCATGTCGGATCCGTGCGCGAGCGCATAAAGCTCGACGGGCGCGACATACCGGAAAAAGATTTCTTCGAGACCTTCCTGCGGGTGGAATCGGTGGCCGCCGGCGAGCTCTCTTTCTTCGAGACGCTAACCGCCATGGCTTTCCTGTATTTCTCCGCGAGTAAGGTCCGGTTCTCCGTGGTGGAGGCGGGCCTTGGTGGGCGGCTGGACGCCACCAACGCCGCCGACGGGGTTGTGGCGGGCGTCACCTCGGTCAGCCTGGAGCATACCGCTCTCCTCGGCGGCACCATAACTTCGATAGCGGCCCATAAGGCCGGGATAATAAAGAAAGGCGCCGCGGTGCTGGCCGGCAACCTGCCGTCGGAGGCCGCGCGGGCGGTAGGCCGGCGCGCCGCGGCTGTGCGGGCGCAGGCTTTTCCGCTCTCGCCGCTGCCGCCGGCGGCTGAAAGGGCGCTGCGCGGCGCCGGGGACTTTCAGCTGGCCAATGCCGCTTTTGCCCTGAGCGCCGCCAGGCTGGCGGCAAAGAGGGCCGGCCGGTCTTTCTCCCCCGGCAAAGCCATCGCGTCCCTGCGGCGGGCGCTGCCTCCGGGGCGCTTCCAGCGGTTAATCGTCAGCGGCAGGAATGTGGTGGTGGACGGCGCGCACAACTCCGAGGGGATGGCCGCGCTGCTGGCCGGGATGGGCGGTAAAAAGCCGGTTTGCGTGGCGGCCTTCATGAACGACAAGGACGCCGGCGCGCTGGCGGCGCCGCTGGCCGCCGCCTCATCGAGGCTTATTCTCACGCGTTCCCTCTCCTACAGGTCGGCCGATCCTTACGCCGTGCTGGGGCTGCTCCCGCCGGCTGCTGCAGCCCGCGCTTCGGTGATAGGCGCCCCGCTGGCCGCCCTGCGGGCGGCGCTGCGGGCCGCGCCGCGCGGCGGCACGGTGCTGGTGACGGGCAGCCTTTACCTGGCCGGGGACATCCTGTCCGGCCTGGCCGGCCGCCGGGCTTTCCACCCCAGGGAAATGCTGGTCAAGGCTTAGCCTTAAAGTTGCGGCTGCAACTTTCCGCCCGCTGCGAAACTGCAGGGTTCAGGTTAATGTTGTAAAATATACGGGTTCCGACGTTCGCTTTACGTGCCCCCATAGCTCAATGGATAGAGCACCTGCCTTCTAAGCAGGTAATCCAAGTTCGATTCTTGGTGGGGGTACTTCCTTTTTGTGCGGCTTTATCCCAATAATTTGACGGCGAGGCGGTGCAGTTCCTCGTCGGCGAGGGCGCGCACCTTGGGGCGTATGGTCCGCGAGAAGTATTCCGCCTCGGTCTTGGTCAGGCGGGCGCCGCGCAGGCGCTTGAAGATTAGCTCCGTCTGCCGGGGTGTGAAGAGCTGCAGCAGCGAGGCCCCCAGGCCGCCGCGGCTGCGGCGGCAGCGCTTGAATGCGGCCGTGAGTCTGGCCGCGGGCAGGCTGATCCCTCCGGCCTCCACCGCTTCGCCGCGTTCCAGCCTGGCCGCGAGGCCGGAGACCTGCCTGGCCGGCAGGTCCGGGAAAAGGCGGCGGCGCCAGCTGAAATGCTCGCCCAGGGCCTCGTACAGCCCCAGGGCGACCAGGAATAACTGGTTCAGGGCCACCTTGCCGCTTTCGTCTAGCAGGGCGGCCGTGGCCGCCGGGCTGAACTCTCCCCCCTCGGCCGCGTTCACCAGCAGGCCCGGAAAGGCCTCCCAGTACGTTGGTATGCGGCTCTCTACTATCTCCGCCAGCGTCTCGTTGGGGTCGCTGGGGGAGCCCGGTTTGAAGCCTAGTTCAGTGGCCCTGCTGATAAAACTGGCTTTAATCATATTGACTATTATTATACAGAATATTGTATTAATACATACAAGCAATACGTGTTTGCGGGAGTCGTATTGTCCAGGCACGTGGCAATTTTGGGGCGCGAGTAAGGCCGCAGGCCAAGGCCTATTTTAGCCGCGAAGGATACGGGAACTCCGAGGGCGCCTGGCGGCAGGCCTGAGACCTGGGGTAGCGCCCGCTACGGCAGGCAAAAATGCGCCTTTTTTCGCCAATATACGTGCAATTTCCGTGACTGCGGCGGCTATAGACGCCCCGATATGG
>Ga0154401_160_pt4 | contig 18000 bp, 15 predicted proteins | sample RifGroB2_FD_115905 | JGI IMG/M metagenome (GOLD analysis project Ga0154401, IMG submission 115905) | Elusimicrobia bacterium GWB2_63_16
ATGTGGCAGGCTGGAATATCATGGTGCCGCTGGCTGCGGGTCAGACGGCGACAGAAACGGCCGCGGCTTTTGCCGCGCAGATAAATGCCGGCACAAGGCCGTATAAAGCCGCGGCATACGGCAACGACCACAGTGCGGAACTCAGGGTGGTGTTTGTGTCGAAGCAGCGCTAGGCGCGGCTGGCAGCATGCTTTCCACGGTCGCTTCGCTCCTCCCCACCCGCTACTCGCTCGCCCTGGCGGGCTTTTCTGTTTTGTTTATGTCGCCCCCGTAAGAACTGGCAACTGCCGAGGAATACTCGGCAGTTCAAAGTCCGCATTATTGGCTTGAATAGTAGCCAATTGGATGGTATACTATCCATATGCCAAATAAGACAAGTTTTCTCAACTCCCCATTAAACTGGGTCTTTTCAGCCCCCAGCAATATCGCCGTTATACGGGCGCTTAAAGACAGCCGGGAGGGAATGAGCGGCCGGGCCGCCGCGCGGGCCGCTGGGTTCACCCATCAGGCATGCCGTAGGGCGCTTAGGGATCTTGAATCCGCCGGTATTATTGTAAGGCAAGGAGCAGGCCACACACAACTTGTCCGGCTAAATTTCGAGAACATCCTTGTAAAAGAGGCCCTGCTTCCCATGTTCCGGGCAGAAAAGAGTTTCCTGGAGTCGGCGCGCCTGCAGATACGAAAAGAATTCGGGCGGCAGGCGCGTACAGCAACACTGTTCGGAAGCACCGCAAGGAGAGAAGATGAACCGGGAAGCGATGTGGACCTCCTGCTTGTGACGGACGCACCGAACAAAGACCCGTTGGAAGAAAGAGCGCGTCTATTCGGAAAAAGATTCATTACAGAATACGGCGTAAGATTTTCCCCGATGGCACTGACAACCCGTGAAGTCCGCGCCAAGTACAGGAAGGCGGACCCGCTGCTAAAAAACATCCTTGCACATGGGATCGACCTGCTATCAGAGCGTTTGGAGGATATACTCAAATGACCCCGAGACGACATAGCCGCGTTTCGTTACCGAAATCAAAGAAATCAGACTATACCCGCGTCGCCGAGAACTTCTGCAAAGGCGCTGAGGTCGCGAAAGAGTTTGACTACTACAACGCCGCCGGGGTTCTTATAGTGCACGCCGCCATAGCATACACGGACGCCCTTACCATAAAATTCGGCGGGGTAAGGAGCAAAGGCGAAGACCATATGGCCGCAGTTGACCTCTTGCAACAGGTTCTTGCGCTGGACGAGAAAGGGAAAGCTGGAACACGGCACTTGGAAAAGATAATCAACGAGAAGAATCGCGTGTCGTACGAAGGAGAGGTCTACACGAAAAAAGACATAGACAATCTCTGGAAACACTTGCTCCGCTACCAGACCTGGGCCCTCTATATGCTTACGGATTAGTTGAGGACGGCGCTCGGAATTATAAGATCGGTTATATTTTTGAAGGTTTCTGGACCATCAAAGAAAGACAAGGCAACCGGAAGGATCCCACAGATGCACGTTGACATAGACAACTTAACAGATAAAGAGTTCGATTTAAACCTTACCGGTTGAATCCGGCGGGACAAGAAATGCAGAAACCGGAAAAACCGCAGAACCAAGGCCCACGGAACCGCCCGCATAAGGAAGCCTGCATCATTACCTTCGGCTGAGCTGTGGATCCAACTCAACCGCACTCTCGATAAGTTCCTCAAAACATTGTATGCCTGATCTTACCCGCGAGAAGCCGCTCGCGGGCGCGGCGTATCAAAGACAAAAATAACATTTCACAACCCGTCACACCCTTGTCGGGGTGATGTTCTATAATATCCATGCTGACTCTATCTAACTGGCAGGCAACCTAACCCAGAACCATTTTCCTGACGCCAGGAAAATGGTCTCAAGAAGGGAGACCTCTTATGGATAAGCAATTGATAATAGAATTGAACAAAAGATTTGAGGGTTCCACCAATGAGCAGGATGGCGTAGAGTATTGGATGGCCCGCGACTTGCAAGTTTTGCTGGGCTACACAGAATGGCGCAATTTCCGACTGGTGATAGATAAAGCAAAACTGGCTTGCTTTAATTCCCATCAACCGCTGGGGGACCATTTTGTTGACGTCAACAAAATGGTAGACCTAGGTTCCGGAAGCAAGAGGGAAGTAGACGACATAATGCTCACCCGTTATGCCTGCTACCTTATAGCACAGAACGGCGATCCCAGAAAAGGACCTATAGCTTTCGCGCAAAGTTATTTCGCCATTCAGACGCGCAAACAGGAATTACTTGAAGAACGCATAGCACTGGCGGAAAGGCTCATAGCCAGGAAGAAACTCACTGAAACAGAAACAGAGCTTTCCAAAACCATCTACCAACACGGCGTTGACGACCAAGGCTTCGGAAGAATTCGCAGCAAAGGCGACCAAGCTCTTTTCGGCGGGAATACCACGATAGAGATAAAAAAAAAGATGGGCATCCCGGAGAACAGGCCGCTCGCGGATTTCCTGCCCACAATAACTATAAAGGCCAAGGACTTCGCCACCGAAATCACTAATTTCAACACCAAAGAGAAACAACTCAACGGAGAAGCCCAAATAACGCAGGAGCATATAAAAAACAATAGAGACGTGAGGGCTTTGCTCGGAAAAAGCGGCATAGCCCCGGAAGCTCTGCCTCCGGAAGAAGATATTAAAAAACTGGAACGCCGCCTTAACACTGCGGACAAGCAGATTCTTAAGGGCTCCAAGCGACTGGGGAAGAAAGGGCCCAAGCCGTAAGAGAAGATTTAACAGGACACAAAAAAGAATGCAGAAACCGGAAAAACCGCAGAACGGGGACCCACGGACCCGCCCGAATAAGGCCGTATTCATTATTACTTTCGGGTGAACTTTGGGCCCGGTTGCACCGGACCATTCATCCAATCCTTAAAACATTGTATTGCTGATCTTACCCGCGAGAAGCCGCTCGCGGGCAAGAAAGTGTCGCTTCGCTCCACGCGGCACTACGCGCCTTCGCTCCGCTCGCTCGCCGCAGGGTGGCCGCTTGCCGGCCACTATGCGGCTCCCCTATCGTCTTTGGAAGCGGTAGGCCGATCTTATCCGCGAGATGTCGTCGCAGGCGTGGCCACGCAGCGCGGCCCCGCACTGCACTGCGGTGTCGCTGCTGCTCCACCCCTTGCCTCGAGAAGCGGGTTCGCAAGGCCTGAACACTGAATTGTGTCGCTTCGCTCCACCCGGCACTACGCGCCTTCGCTCTTGCTCCGCCGGTAGGCGGCATCTTATAACAACCTCCAATGCGCGGCCAGCCGGCCCAATAAACGTGGGCCTTGGCGCAGCCGCACTGCGGTGTCGCTGCGCTCCACCCCCGGGCCGCAACAGCGGCCCGTACATCCCCGCATTTATTTTTTCTTATTTTTAAATTATGGCCACCGGGGGAAAGAATTTAAACGGGGGCACCTTGGTTTATTAAAAACCCGCCCAGGCTCGCTGTTCGCTCGCCCTGGCGGGCTTTTCTGTTACTGTTATGTAGCCCCCGTGGGGCGGGGGAAGAACAACAAAGAAAATATGGAAAGGCCAGGGCCAGTAGCCGCTTGCCTCGAGATGGCCGCGGCACCTGGCCCTGGCCCTCTCGAATTTACCCCCACCCAAATCAAGGTACAGCAGAATTACCCACCCGGGAACAAAGAAAGTTATCCACTCCGCCGTAGCATACACCAGGCGGGATTCATTCCTGGTTTATTTGCGAGTCTCACCACCTTATAGATAGAATACTTTCAATGCATATAACCTACCTTATCGGTGCAGGAGCCTCTTGCGCCATTGCACCTAAGAATATCCCAGGGATGCAAATGCTTGCATCCATGACTAAATATTTTCCGAAAGAGATTGAACGATTAAAAGAACTACTGGTAGAGACTGGTCTTTACAAGGAATTTGTTTTTAAAGGAGACTTGATAAGACCAGGCAAAACAATGCCGGAGAGTATCTCCACGTTAAATATTGAGAAGCTTCTCCAAGAACTGGAGGATGTCGCATCTTGGGGCACGCACGACCAAGCAGGAGCAGCGGATTTTGCGCATAATCTCATCCAGTCTTTGCTTAGCCGTCTCTTCTCGCGTTTAGATCTGGATTTTGTTTCAAAAGCAGAAAAGAACCCCTACGATCTTTTAGCTGCCGCCATCGCCGCAGACCGCCATGGGCACACACATCACTTCATCTCATTCAACTACGATGTTTGGCTGGAGCAGGCCCTGCAAAGACACGGGCTATGGAATCCGGTAAATGGCTATCTGAAGAACAGCGTCAATCCCTTACCGCTCCGCTACATAGCTGCCGCTCGTACTTTAGAGCACTTACCATCGCACCAACCATCGCCTACTCTCGTGTTGAAACCGCACGGCTCACTTTCCTGGCTTACACCGCAGGATGACCCTTATGGTATCCCCGTCCTTCTTTTAAACAAGGACGGACTAACGGAGGGGGGAACAAATACCCAGGGAGCCCCCGCATATCTTCCCCCAGAACAAGATCGCGTCGTGGTTATACACCAATCGCAAAGGCATGAATTTTCCCCTTTGATAATACCGCCGGTCCTCAATAAAGCTGTAGGAGGAGAGTTCCTTTACAAAGTTCACAAAGCCGTTCAGCGGGAGTTCGAGAGTTCCCAAGCTGTTGTCATTATAGGTTGGAGTATGCCGCCGACTGACGCTTCCATACGCCAGCGTATAGCAGATGGGCTTGCGCCTCGCAGCGACTCAAACAATCTGAAGTGGCTAATAACCTGTAATTTCATGAAGACTGATTTATTTTACAACCGCTACCGTGCGACTATCCCGGCGCAGAGAAGTTTAATGTACGACGACGGTTTTGGGGATGGTTTCATCCATGCAGCTCTACGCCGGCTGTGGGAAAACAGATAACCCCATTGTTGAGCCGCCCCCTCGGTGAGGCGGAAACCGGCACTCATTTTATTCACAGCACAATCTCCTCTATTCAAACCACTGCTGTCAGGACTCTGCCTCTTGACAACCGCTCAGATAGCTGTTATAATGTATATTGAGCAGTCAATCAATATACCAAAGCACTTACGGGAACAATGAGAGGTCCCAAATAATGAGAAAAGCGAAACCATCCGGGCTTAAACAGAGCGAGCGCTCGGAAAAGACCCGCAGCTTGATACTTAAGACTGCAACCAGGCTATTTGCCCGCCAGGGTTTTGACCGCACCAGTACCGCCACTATTGCGAATGAAGCCGGAGTTTCCCAAGGAATCTTATTCCACTACTTCAAAACAAAAGAAAACCTGTTTTGGGTTTCTACCTTTGAGGGGGTAGAGCAAGTTAATGATCGCGACAAAGTTTCCATGCAGAATGCAAAGCCACGTGACCCCATAGAAAAACTCCAGCTTGTCGGCGATAGTTTGGCCCGGAGAGCCGAGGAATTCCCGGATATAACCGAGTTGATAACGAGGCATCTTCCGGCGATGGACATTCCACCGGAATCACGGGAAGCGCAGCATATTTTCAAAAGGATGACCGTGCTTGAAAACATATTTGAAGAGGGTAAAGCTGCCGGCTTTTTCAGAAAGGACATAGATCCACAGATAGCGGCGTTTTCGCTTATCGGTATCTTTAACTTTAACTACTTGCGCTGGAAGATGCAGAAAAAAAAGACCAGTTTGAGCGACACCATACATAAAGCTTTTACGATGTTCATATCGGGAGTAATAGCTACGAAATAGAACTCCTGCTCCCGCATGGCAGCTCCATGCGGGATCTTTTCCGACAACTTATTGAGTACACACTCAATTGCCAAGGACATTTCATATGCACACTACACTGACAGGTACCAGAAGCTACAGCCGGACAAACCTCCGGAGAGTTCCCGATCTTTTCACGGCCGCATTGGTTATTATTGCAGCACTATCAGCCAACCCAGTCTATGCACAACAAGAACAGCTTGAAGGAAAGCCGATCGTTGCCATAAATATCACGAGCAAGCGCACCAGCCCAGAGGAAATATCCGCGCGCATCGTGGAATTGAAAAAAGGCGGGCCCTATAGCCTTGAAGCCGAGAACAAAGTTAAAAAGCGTCTTCACGAAATGGGCGTCTTCCGCAAACTGGAAGTAAAAAGCCACTACAATGAGGCTGCACATGGGGTGGTGGTGGATATAAACGCCGACGATGGCTGGTTCATTGTTCCTCTGCCGCTGGTGACCTCGGGCAGCAGTGGCAGCGGGTACAGCCTTATGCTGGTATCGGGTAATATGTTCCACCGCGCCGAAACACTGTTTTTGCGCGGCACCATCGGCCCTGATAACCGGTCCGCAATAGCTGCAATCGATAAAGGCGATTGGCGCATGGTAACCCAGGTCAGCAACGCCGATTATACGGAAAAGCAATATGCGGACGGTGCGTATAACACTTTGGGGGCAACCCCTGATACCACTAAGGTGGGACAACCCGTAAACAGGTACACCCGCAGTACGGAACAGTCTAAGATAGCCATCTCACGTAAACTCAATGACAGCCATACCATCGGGATTTCGTTCTCAATGGCAAAGTTCGACCTTAAGGACGGAATGCCCCCGCTTAAGGATGAAACAGGACGGCATAACATGATCGGGATTAAATACGCTTATACCCACGAGGGAAATGGCGGCATATCACAGCAAGGCGGCGGCATGGGCGTAGTATTTGGTTTAGGCCTATCCGATCTGGATGACCGTGTAAACAAGCGCAAGAATATCGGAAATTTGCAGGTCTTGGAACTCAACACCATGAGCGCAGGCGGCATTAGCGGTTCTCAATACAATTATTCAATTATGCAGGCGGCCTGGCGGGGCGTATGGGAATTCAACAGGCACGACAAGCTTGCGTTCCGTGTAAGCGGCTCAAAGGGCTGGTCGCTGCCGTTCACACAACTGATCCCTACCGGAGCCGATGTCGGCCTTCGCGGTCAATACAGGCGAGAATGGCGAGGCACGGAGGGGATCGGCGGGACTGTCTCTTTTTCCCACTTCCTGAACCGCAGCAAACGCGGAATTCTCGCGGTGGAGCCATTTGCCGAAAGCGCATGGGTCTGGAACGATGGCAACCGATACAATCAGTCCGGCGCCGGAATTAATTTTTATTACCAGTTCTGGCGCTTCCCCATGCCGCTTGGGTTAAGCTACACCTGGAGTTTTGCGGACAAGGATGGGATGATCTCAATGGCGGCCGGCTTTGCCTTTGGAAAGTAATATTATGAAAACGACTCATAAATACACCCTGGAAGAGAAAGTGGCGGTTGTGCAGGAGTGGCTGCAACGTGGCGCAGATCTTGATGAGATTTGCTGGAACTACAGCCTTCCCAAGCGAACCGTGAAACAATGGCGGACGATGCTCGAGCATAGCGGACATATCGTTGCCGAATCGCAGTTATTGCATCTGAGGAAAGAACTAACCGAACTTAAAGCAATCGCCGGGTCCAAGGCGGCGGTTTTGGACGCTTTGGAAAAGGCATTAGCCAATTGGATCAAATTGGCGAATGGGACCGGTGGGCGTATTCAGTACCGCTGATAGATAGAGCTACCTGTATCCATATAGGGACGCTGCTCCTTTTTATATATTGGATGGCGAGGGACTTGCAGGCCTTCCCAGGCTACACCGAGTGGCGCAATTTCCTGCTGGTAAAAAAGGCAAAACTCGTTTGGTTCAACTCACACCAACCATTAGGGGATCATTTTGTTGACGTCAACAAAATGATTTGTGTCGCGCGCTTCGCACGCTCCACCAGCTGTTCGCTCGCCCTGGCGGGCTTTTCTGCTATGTTTATGTCGCCCCCGTGGGGCGGGGGAGAACAGCAAAAATAGACATCCCCAACGCGCCACGCCCTTGTCGGGTTCGTCTGCTACACTTTATATACAGGAAAAGCCATAATATCATTGGGTTAAGGGGAGATATCATGCCGGCAAATGACTTTTATTCAAGCCAGAGCGACATCACAGCAGCCAAGATAAAACTCTATCAGGGATACACCGGGACCTACCTAATCGAAGTCTTAATGAAATTCAGAAAATTGTTAGGGGAGATTAAATAATGAGGAAAGCTCTCTTGTTGGGTATTTTCGTGCTTAGTTTAGGATGCGGTAATCTCTCGGCTGCTTCAGACCATATGCTTAAGCCTCACTTATGGCCGCTCTCTATTGGCCGTGAATCGGCCGTCTCTCCGGATGGGGGGACCCTGGCTATTGCCAGCCGCGACGGCAATATCCGGGTCTTCGGGTTCAACGGCCGAGGCGTTACAATAACGGTTATAAAGGGAAATCCGGACGGCAGTTCAGCGCTGGCCTTTTCCGCCGACTCCAAACAACTGGCGTCTCTGGGAAACTACGGCGGGCTTCAGATACGCGCACTGGCCAACCCTTATAAAATAACGGAGATCCCGTTAACTGGTTTGGAGCGCTCGTGGCGCATGGTGTTCTCAAGAAGCGGCAAGAGCCTGGCTGTAGTCGGCGACAAGCAGGCTGTAGTATATGAAACCTCCACCGGCAAACAAGTGAGGCGATTTTCGTTCAAAGATTCCTGCTCGGATATAGCATTTACGGAGGGCGACACTAGGCTGGTTTCTTCTTCACGAGACAGGGAGATAGCAGTCTGGGATATTAAGACCGGCGCTGAAATAAAGAAATGGAAAAGCGAAGGATTTAGAAGCGCTATAGCGCCCGGGGCAGGAAGCGTGGCTTATGGTTACGGCAAACTTAAACTATTGAATCTGGCCAACGGAGCCGTAAGGGAACTTGAACCAGAACAGAAGGGAAGCATAGAGCAGCTAGCTTTTTCCGGGGACGGCAAACTGCTGGCGATTTGCCGTGAGTATGGCATAGTCCAGATCTGGGATATCCGCACAGGCGCGCAATTATCCTCTTTTAGCTGGGTGGAAGACAAACCCTATGGCCAGTTCGCGGAAGGATATGAGGCCAGGTCTGCGAGGGGCATTTACTTCGTGCAAGGCGGACGTAATCTGGCCATCCTTCCCGGACTGGGACCGGTGGAGCTCTGGGATGTGCGCTCGGGCAAAAGGATTAAAACTTTAAAACAGAATACCGCAGGTATTGTAAGCCTGGCAGCCATAGGCGCGCGAAAACTTCTATTGAGCGGCGATTCTAACGGAACCGCTCGCCTTTGGGACTTGGGGAAGGGGACGCTTGCAAGCAAGTGGACGCTTCCGTATATGGACTTTGTCCAACTCGCCGTCTCCGATGACGAACGCAACTTCTTTTATTCAGACTCGCGGGGAGACCATCTGGTAGTATACGACCTAGAGACACTTAAACCCGTCATTGAGTTCACCGCGAAGGTTTACGATAACGGCAAACATTCCGTCTTTTCAAAAGACAAAAAATGCGCTGCAGTCGCTTCATTCATCAATCGGAACGGGAGGCAAATGTTGCTTGCCTGCGCGAGCAAAGAGCAGCCAGGCCCCACCCCTATCCCGCTGGACGGCGCCCTCTTCTGCGAAGCTTGCCAGGATTTTTCCCCTGATAACAACTACCTAGCTTACGCGCGTAATGATAACTCGATTCGAATCATCAAGACAAGAGATGGCAGTGACGCAAAAGTGCTCACCGGCAACACCTTTGTCCCGGTCATCGCGTATTCAAATGATGGGAAATACCTTATCGGCATCAGCATGGGGGCCCGGGCTACCATATGGGACACGTCGACATGGAAGGAAGTAATGCACCTTAATGGATTTGTCGAGTCGTATAACAGCTTGGTGGCCGCTGTGGGGGGTAAATACCTGATCAATGGGCAGGATAAGATTTTAAGAATGACCGATAAGGTAGACAAGGAAGGGCGGGTGGTGCCGGGGCACTGGGAATGGCCGGGGAGGGGCGCTTCAACCGCCGACAATAAATTGATTGCCCTTGTGGGGAAGGGGGGTGTTCCTGTAATACTGGATGCCTCCACGCTGGAGCAGAAATCGCGCTTGCCAGCTTTCGGCGCGAGCGTGGGCGGCCTGTCGTTCTTCGGGACCGGGAAATTTCTGGCTATTGGTGGGGCGAACGGCTTGATATCGGTCCGAAATGTTGAAACCGGCAAAGAGGCGTCCAGCCTGGTCGCCTTCCTTGACGACGAGTGGGCAATATTCTCTCCGGACGGACATTATAAGGCGTCGGCGGGAGGGGGAAAGTACCTGACAATAGATGGCGTGACCGACAGCGCTCTGATAAAAAAATACAGAACCGAATACGTGTCGGCGGCAGCGGTGGAAGAGTCCTTGTCGGATATCTTCCGCTAAGACTAAAGGCCCAAGTTGCGGATTATGTCTCCGGTATTACAGCGCCGGCTGGCCTACCTGCCGCGTTTCCCAAAGACAGCTTTCCCGCCTTTGGCGGCCCGGCTGCGTTTAAAAAGATAAAATGTAAGGGTGAAGAAAGTCCACATTATTACTTTCGGATGAACTTTTGCTCCGCCTACATCGTACTGTTCATCCTATCCTGAAAACATTGTATTGCTGATCTTACCCGCGAGAAGCCGCTCGCGGGCTCGGCACTACGCGCCTTCGCTCCGCTCGCTCGCCGCAGGGTGGCCGCTCGCCGGCCACTATGCGGCTCCCCTATCGTCTTTGGAAGCGGTAGGCCGAGCTTATCCGCGAGATGTCGTCGCAGGCGTGGCCACGCAGCGCGGCCCCGCACTGCTCCTTGCCGCGAGAAGCGGGTTCGCAAGGCTCGGCACTACGCGCCTTCGCTCTTGCTCCGCCGGTAGGCTGCATCTTATAACAACCTCCTATGCGCGGCCAGCCGGCCCCATAAACAGGGGCCTTGGCCGGGCCGCTCCCGGGCCGCAACAGCGGCCCGTACATCCCCGCCTTTATTTTTTTCTTATTTTTAAATTATGGCCACCGGGGGAAAGAATTTAAACGGGGGCACCTTGGCTAATTAAAAACCCGCCCAGGCTCGCTGTTCGCTCGCCCTGGCGGGCTTTTCTGTTATATTTATGTCGCCCCCGTGGGGAAAGGGGAAACCTGCAAAGAAAATATGGAGAGGCCAGGGCCAGTAGCGGCTTTCCTCGAGATGGACGCCGCCCCTGGCCCTGGCCCGCCTTAACTGCCCCCGCCCAAATTAAGGTACGGCAGAATTACCCACCCGGAAACGCAGAAAACAGCAAAAATAGCCTTTTCCAACGCGACACACCCTTGTCGGGTTCGTCTGCTACACTTTATATACAGGAAAAGCCATAATATTATTAGGTTAAGGGGAGATATCATGCCGGTAAATGACTTTTATTCAAGCCAGAGCGACATCACAGCAGCCAAGATAAAACTCTATCAGGGCTACATCGGAACTTACCTGATCAAGGTCTTAATGAAATTCGGCAAATGTGCCGTTGCCGATCTCTTCTGCGGCCCCGGTAAAAACGGCTCAGAGAATGGCAGCCCGTTGGTCTTACTCGAACAAGCCGAGAAGATGCTCGCTTCGGAGACATTAAAGAAAATCCACCCCAATCCGGAAGTCTCTATCCTTTTCAACGATATCGAGCCTGACCACATTGCCAACCTTGCGGTTGAACTATCACGCATGACCTTACCACGAGAGTTGCGGATTGAAACTCCTACCAGCAAGCATTTCAGGGACGTAATAAACGGAAACTCGATTCTAATACGTAGTCCACGCCCCAAATTCTTTTTCCTCGACCCGTTCAATTACAGCGATGTAACCATGGAGGACATCAAACTCCTGATTGATTCACCCTACACGGAAGTCCTCCTCTTTATGCCCGCATTCTTCGCCTACCGGTTCGCGGGTGTTGAAACCGAAGAAAAGACCAAACGCTTTCTCGAATCTTTTACGACCAGAGGCATTGCCGACTACGCGGATTTCGATGACTTCATTAATTCCATAAGGGCAAAACTTTTAACTTCCCTCGGCATTGATTTCGTCCGCCCCATAATCCTCGACGCAGGCCAACAAAAGAACACTCTCTTCTTCCTGAGCAAAAGCATTCATGGGATGCTTGTAATGAACGAAGTGATCTGGGAAGACGCCTATGACGGAAAAAGAGTTCTTGTAAAAGAGCAGGAAGAACCGGGATTGTTTTCAAATCAAGAATTAGAAACAGCCACTCCTGCGTTGGTGGAATTTGAAAAAACACTTCTTGCAGAAATGAAAAGCCGCAAGATAATGACAAACGTGGACGTAATCCACTTCGCTATCAAAGAGGGATTTCTTCCCAGGCATGCAGAAGATATCCTCAAAAAGCATCACACCAAGTTTGCGATTACTGTGACTAATGGGAAGCAAGTAAGGCCCTATGTTTCAAAGCCTAATATTATTACCCCGCGAAGTATCATAAAATATATAGATTAAGGCAATCTATGTCACAAAACTCCGCGATAGAGTGGACTGAGTCCACTTGGAACCCTGTAACGGGCTGTACAAAGATCAGCGACGGCTGCCAGCATTGCTACGCTGAACGTATGACCAAGCGCCTGAAAGCGATGGGCTCTGCCCATTATGCTCACGGCTTTAAACTAGCCGTTCACCGGGATTCCCTTGAACTGCCGCTTAAATGGAAAAAGCCGCAAATCATATTCGTTAACTCCATGAGCGACCTTTTCCACAAGGATGTCCCGGACGCCTTTATACAGGACATGTTCGAGGTTATGAAGAAGGCCTACTGGCATAAGTTCCAGGTACTCACAAAACGCTCAGAGCGCCTTCTGTGCATGAGCAAAGAACTCACCTGGGCTGACAATATTCTCATGGGCGTTACCATTGAAAATGAGAAACATTTAAACCGTCTGGCTCATCTTAAAAAGACAGGGGCTAAAACAAAGTTCCTCTCGTTAGAGCCACTCTTGGGGCCGTTACCGGGCCTCAACCTCAAAGGCATAGACTGGGTTATCGTCGGGGGGGAATCGGGCCCCGGCGCCAGGCCTATGAAACCAGAATGGGTAACAGGACTCCGTGACAATTGCTTTAAATCTTCTGTCCCCTTCTTCTTTAAACAATGGGGCGGCGTACGCAAGAAAAAGGCCGGCCGCTCCTTGGATGGGAAAATCTATAGCCAGAAACCGGTAGTATTGGCGGTATAAAACATAGAGGGAAAATGCAAAATACTAACGCAGCTTCCGAGAAACAAAAAAAAGACACCGGGGCCAATATCGGTTTTGAAGCCGAACTCTGGCTAACCGCGGACGCCCTGCGGGGCAGCATGGACTCCGGGGAATACAAACATGTAGTCCTTGGCCTCATCTTTCTTAAATACATCTCTGACGCTTTCGAGGAGCTGCATACAAAACTAATTACCGAAAAGTCCCAGGGGGCCGACCCGGAAGATTCTGACGAATATAGGCGCTTCAATGTTTTCTGGGTTCCGCCGGAAGCCCGCTGGTCGCATCTTAAGGCCCAAGCCAAGCAGGCAACAATAGGCCAGCTTGTGGATGATGCGATGAGCGGCATAGAGCGTGATAACCCTAGCCTTAAAGGCGTGCTCCCAAAAGAATATGCACGGCCAGCGCTTGATAAGCAGCGCCTTGGGCAGCTTATCGACATGATCAGCAATATAATGATAGGCGACGCCAAAAGCCGCTCTAAAGACGTTCTTGGTCGTGTTTACGAGTACTTCCTGTCTCAGTTCGCAAGCGCAGAGGGGAAAAAGGGCGGAGAGTTTTATACCCCGCGCTGCGTGGTTTCATTGCTGGTTGAAATGATTGAGCCCTATAAGGGCCGTATATACGACCCCTGCTGCGGGTCATCCGGGATGTTTGTCCAATCCGAAGAATTTATTTCAGCGCACGGCGGCAAACTTAACGATATAAATATTTTTGGTCAGGAATCCAACTACACAACCTGGCGCTTAGCCAAAATGAACCTCGCCATACGCGGGGTAGATGGCAATATCGCCCACGGCGACACTTTCCATAATGACCGCCACCCGGACCTTAAGGCGGATTATATTCTTGCCAATCCACCATTTAATATAAGCGACTGGCGCGGCGAACTGCTAAAAAATGATAAGCGGTGGAAATACGGCGTACCTCCTGCCGGGAATGCCAACTACGCCTGGGTTCAACATATAATTCACCATCTTGCGCCTACTGGCGTTGCAGGTTTTGTTCTTGCCAACGGTTCCATGTCTTCAAACAGCAGCGGCGAAGGAGAAATCCGTAAAAATATTATTGAGGCCGATCTTGTGGACTGTATGGTAGCAATGCCTGGCCAGCTTTTTTATTCCACTCAGATACCAGTATGCCTGTGGTTCCTCGCCCGTGATAGGAAAAATCATAAATTCCGCGACCGACGTGGAGAAATCCTATTTATCGATGCACGCAAATTGGGCCGCATGGTAGACCGCTCGCACCTAGAGCTTGCCGCTGATGATATATCCAAAATAACTAAAACATACCATGCCTGGCGTGGCGAAAAGGGAGCCGGCAAATACGTGGACGCTCTCGGTTATTGCAAGAGTGTCAAACTTGAGGAGATACGTCATCACGGCTATGTGCTCACCCCAGGTAGGTATGTCGGTGCTGAATCACAAGAAATTGATAGTGAGCCCTTTGAAGACAGGATGAAGTCTTTCAGTTCAGAGCTATCAGCACAGTTTAAAAAATCAGAACAGTTAGAAAAAGAGATAAAGACTAATCTTAAGAAGCTGGGATATGAAATTTAGCATGAATGATTCCAAGGTGATAAATTTTAGCGCTACTATCAGCTCAAAAGATAGAGAAGTCCGGCCTTTATCGGAGATAGCGCAAATCATTAAGGAGATTCATTCTCCCGACTTAGAATCCCATTTCCCATATATAGGTCTTGAGCATATTGATCAACAGACATTGTCATTAAATGGGGCAGGTGACTCTTCTAAGGCGGGAAGCAATAAATTTAAATTTGATAGTGGAGATGTTTTGTTTGGGAAACTTAGGCCTTACTTCAGAAAAGTTTTTCGACCTAAGTTCTCTGGGGTGTGTTCCACAGATATTTGGGTTTTCAGAGCAAAAGAAGGTGTAGCGCAAGGATACTTGTTCTACCTTTTAGCGAGTCATGAATTTGTCAGTTTAGCTAGCTCCGGGAGTTCCGGGACTAGGATGCCACGTGCAGATTGGGAACATTTAAAAAAACTTAATTGGTCGCTCCCTCCTCTTGGTGAACAAAACAGAATTGCGAAGATTTTGGGTGACTTGGACGAAAAGATAGAACTGAACCGACAAATGAATGAGACGTTGGAGAACATGGCCCACACCATCTTCAAATCCTGGTTTATTGATTTTGATCCCGTCCGCGCCAAGCTCTCCGGGAAATCCATTGGTCTACCTAAAGAAATAGCGGATCTCTTCTCATCCCGCCTCGTAGAATCCGAACTAGGCGAGATTCCCGAGGGATGGGAAGTTAAGACGATACAGGACATTGCTGAACGTGTTGCAATGGGCCCATTTGGGTCATCCATAAAGGTAGACACCTTCGTCCCTGAGGGTATACCTGTAATAAGTGGGCAACACTTGCGCGGGTTTATGGTTGAGGACTCTGATTTTAATTATGTGACCATTGAGCATGCAGACAAACTGAAAAACGCAAATGTTAAACCTGGTGATGTTATTTTTACACATGCTGGCAATATAGGCCAAGTGGCATATATTCCTGAAAACGGAAAGTTTTCCCGCTATGTTATCTCGCAGCGGCAATTTTACGTGCGGTGCAATTTATCATGGGTGTCGCCGAGCTTTATGGTTTTTTATTTCAAGACAGCTGAAGGGCAACACAGATTGCTTGCCAATGCTTCCTCGTCAGGGGTTCCATCTATTGCACAGCCTGTCACCTACCTACGTACAATCCCGTTAATAATCCCGCCAAAAGCAATAATGGACGTATTTGATGAAAGCTTACAGCCTATTCTACGCCAGTTCGAAGCTATTCGGAATGAATCACGTATACTTGCAAATCTGCGCGATACGCTCTTACCCAAATTAATGTCAGGTGAAATAAGAGTGACCATATAATGACTGAAGCATCTCCCATGCCCTTTGTTATGCAAGGCGCACGCGATGTTGTTTCAAACGGCTTGGTGCATATAGATGAACAAGTTAAAGCACTAGAAAAGGCTGTCGTAGAAAACCCGGGGTTAGCTTTTGATTTAGCCAAAACACTTGTGGAAAGCGTGTGCCGCGCGGTACTAGAAGATCGCGCCATTCCGTTTAGCACAGAAGAGGACCTCCCCGGCCTTTTTAAAATGGTTACACAGAACGTACCATTTCTACCGATTGGAGCAAGTGACAAAGCCGAAGTCCGCCGGAGCCTGGGCCAGACATTGGGAGGATTACACACTTCCATACACGGCCTTTGTGAGTTGCGCAACCAATGCGGCTTTGCTTCTCATGGGTCAGGGAAACCACGTCCGACAATGGGTGGAGAGCAGGCAATCTTGGCTGCCGCGGCGGCTGATGCTATTATCGGGTTTCTATACAACATTCACCGGCAAGACCGAATCCCACAACTACCGACAGTCCCACTTTATGATAAAAACCAAGAATTCAATGCCTACATTGATGAGACATCTGGGAAAGTAAGTATTTGTGGCGTTGAGTTCCGCCCCAGTGAAGTTCTTTTCGAAATGGAGCCCCAGACATACCGGATGTCCCTTGCCGAGTTTGAGTTGGAGGAGAAAGATGTACCCCCGGATGCCAGCACTGGAGAAGTACAATGACAGATCAAGGTTTTACCGAGTCGGTTGTAGAACAGGCCGCACTAGCTTGGCTTGAAAGTATCGGGTGGGCTATCCTACACGGCCCGAATATAGCGCCGGATTCTTTGTATCCCGAGCGTACTGATTATGGACAGGTTATATTTGAATCGCGCCTTCGCGACGCTTTATCACGACTTAATCCTTTGCTGCCCCCGGAAGCTATTGAAGATGCGTTCCGTAAATTGTCCCGGCCCGAAGGTGCGACTTTAGAAGTACGTAACCGCGCAATCCATGGCATGTTGATCAACGGCGTTAACGTTGAGTATCGCCACAAAGATGGGCATATTGCAGGGGCGCAGGTAAAAGTAATTGATTTTAGCGATCTTGCTGCAAATGACTGGTTGGCCGTCAACCAGTTCACTGTTATTGAAAACAAACACAATCGCCGGCCTGACCTTACACTATTTGTAAACGGACTACCGCTTGTTTTAATCGAACTAAAAAATGCTGCCGATGAAAACGCAACCATGTGGTCCGCTTATCAACAGTTCCAAACATACAAAACCGAAGTGCCCTCGCTTTTTAATTACAACGCACTCTTAATAATTTCAGATGGTGTGGAATCTCGCATAGGAACTTTCACCGCCGGGCGTGAATGGTTTAAGCCGTGGCGTACGATATCAGGAGAAAAACTCGCCCCGGCGAGTATGCCCGAGCTTCAGGTCATGCTGGACGGCATTTTTGAAAAGCGCCGTTTCTTGGACCTTCTGCGCGATTTCATAGTTTTCGAGGACCCGGACCACGGCGCACTCGTAAAGAAGATGGCAGGTTATCATCAGTTCCATGCCGTACGCGTCGCAGTAGGCGAAACCATCCGCGCTGCCAAAGAAAAAGATTCTGCTACGGCAGAGGGAAAAGGGCGGTGGGAAGCCGGCGCTCAGCCTGGCGGCCAACCTGGTGACAAACGCGTAGGTGTTGTGTGGCACACCCAGGGCTCCGGCAAAAGTCTAACTATGGCTTTTTACGCAGGCCGCATAATCCGCGAGCCTGCAATGTCAAACCCGACAATTGTCGTCCTAACAGACCGCAACGATTTAGACGACCAACTATTCGGCACCTTTTCCCGCTGCCGCGACCTCCTGCGCCAGCCGCCAGTTCAGGCAGAAAACCGCACCGATCTGCGCCAAAAACTTTCAGTCAACGCCGGTGGAGTAGTCTTCACAACCATACAGAAATTCCTGCCGGAAGAAAAAGGCGATCACTACCCAATGCTTTCGGACAGGCGGAATATTGTAGTTATCGCCGACGAAGCCCACCGCAGCCAATATGATTTTATCGATGGCTTTGCCCGGCACATGC
>Ga0154401_108_pt2 | contig 17029 bp, 10 predicted proteins | sample RifGroB2_FD_115905 | JGI IMG/M metagenome (GOLD analysis project Ga0154401, IMG submission 115905) | Elusimicrobia bacterium GWB2_63_16
CTGTTCGACGCCGCCGCCCTGCTGGAGAAGGAAGGCATCGGCGCGCGCATCGTCTCGGTCCCTTCGTTCGAACTGTTCCGCGAGCAGGACAAAGCCTACCGAGACTCGGTCTTCATCCCCGAGCTGCCCAAGGTGGCGGTGGAAGCCGGCCGCGGCATAGGCTGGCGTGACCTCATCGGCGGGGACGTCGAGGTGGTTGGCCTGGACACCTTCGGCAAGTCGGCGCCGGCGCCGGCGGCCTACGAGGCGCTGGGCATCACCGCGAAGAGGATAGCCGAAACCGCACGCCGGATGGTGAAGTAAGCGCGAACGGGCGAGAAAGAAGAACCCCTCCGCGGCGGAGGGGTTTTTTTTATCCTCTTTAAATGGAACGCGAGCGGCGCAGGCCCCACAGCGAGGCCGCCGCGAAGAACAGCGCCGGGGCGAAACCCGCCGCCAGCGGCGGCAGCAGTTCCGAGTTGCCGGCCTCCTGCGCCATGATGATCACGGCCCAGAAGAAGAAACCCAGCCCCACCGACAGGCCGAAATTCATGTAACGGCTGCTCTTACCGGAGAGCAGCACCATCGCCGCGCCTATCAGCGCCATCGCCGGGTTGGCCAGCGGCGCGGCCAGCTTGGCCCAGAACAGGGTGCGTTCCTCGGCCGAGGGGCTGCCGGCGGCCTCGAGGAGGCGCAGCCGGCGCGACAGGTCGAAGATGGAAATACCGTCGGGGACCAGCTTGCCCAGCACGATGTTGCCCGGCGGCACGGCGAGTTCCGAACGGAGGGTTTTGAACCTGGCAAAAGCGGGCTCCCCGCCCGGGCCGTATTCCAGCAGCGTCCCGCCGTACAGGTCCCAGCGCCCGGCCCCGGCGTTCCAAGCGGCGGAGGAAGCGTTGACCTCGCGCCAGAGCCGCCCGCCGCGGTAGAAACCGGCCACCACTCCCTGCATCTCTCCGGTGCGCCCGTCGAAAAGAACCGCGGAGACGAAGGTCTCGGGCCCGGCCGAGAACACGGCGTCCCGCCGCACCAGGCGCTGCCAGTCGTCGCGGCCGCGCACCCGCTCCTCGAAGAGGTTCTCCGCGCGCATGTACATGCCGGGGGCGGCGGTCTCCTGCAGCAGGAACTGGCCGGCCCCCACCAGCGCCGCGCAGACCAGCAGCGGCTTGATCATGTCGAAAGGCTTCCAGCCCCCGGCCAGGCCCGCCTTCCACTCGCCCCGCGCCATCATCCCGCCCAGCGCCGACAGCGCGGCCAGCAGCGTGGCCAGCGGCGCCATCTTAACGGCGAAGTAGGGAGCCTGGTAGAACATGTAGCGCGCCAGCAGCCAGCCGTCGGAGCCGCCCTTCATGAAAAAGTTCAATTTATCGAACAGGCTGCCGAACAGCAGCAGCAGGCAGAACACGGCCAGCCCGAAACCGAAAGGCCCCCAGAAGTTGCGCGCGATGTACCTGTAGAAAATTTTATTCATAGGGCTACTTGGCGTACAGCCGCCGCTTCCACAGCCACAGCCCGGCGGCGGCGGTCAGCAGGGCTGGCAGGAAGATGGCCCACGGGAAGAGGGCCGAGTATTTGCGGCTCAGCACCATCCCGCTCATCGTCAGGCCGTAGTAGAAGAAGATAATTATGAGGCTCAGCCCGAAGCCGGCCGACCGGCCGCGCTTGTCCAGCGCCACGCCGAGCGGCGAGCCCACCAGGAAGAACACCAGCGGCGCCAGCGCCAGCGCGAAGCGGGAGGCGGCCTCGATGCGGAACTTGGCCTCTATCTGCCGGTCCGGCACGCCCTCGCGCAGCTGCGCCAGCAGCGCCGGCGTCGTCATCTCGCGGTGCTTGAACTTGCGCACGGCGGCGCCCTCGGTGAAGAAAGGCAGCAGCGTCTTGTAGGAGGCGAAGCTGCCGTAGAGGATCTTCTCCCGGTCCTTCAGGTCGGTCTGGGTGAACTGACCCTCGGAGAGCTCCAGCTCCAGCCCGGTCTCCCCGGCCTTGCGGTACCGCCCGGAGGCGGCGTTGATCTTGTTGATATAGGCCGTGCCCGCGCCCTTCTCGATGCGGCGCAGCAGCTTCACGTCGGACATTTCGCCGGAAATGGCGTTCACGCCGCCGGCGTACAGCGTCCATTCCGAGAGCTGCTGGAACGTGCGGGGCTTGAGCTCTATCTTGGTGACGCGGTTGATCATCGTGTTGAGGTAGTCCACGGAGCGCTTCTGCCCGATGGGCCCGAGCCAGTTGTTGATGGCGAGCAGCAGCAGGGAACACAGCAATGCCGCGTAGAAGACCCAGGAGAAGATGTCGCCGAAGGAGAACCCGCCGGCCCGCAGCGCTATGATCTCGCCGTCCTGCGACATCTGGCCCAGGCTCAGCAGCACCGCCAGCAGGAAGGCCAGCGGCAGCGACATGGCCAGGATGTTCGGCAGCAGGTAGAATACGGTCTTGGCCAGGAAATAGAAGGAGAAACCGGCCAGCGCGCCCTGGTTGACGATCTGCACGAAATTCAGCATCACCAGCAGCGAGGCGAAGATGAAAAGGGAAAGACCCAGGAACTTCGCGAAGGTCTTCAATATATAAAGGCGGGCTATAGGCACGGCCATTTATTTATTCTATTATATATCGGCAGTACCGTAGTAGCCCGATTCGCCGCTTTTTAAGCGCGCCGAGGCGGGCAGTTTTCGTTTGCCCTGAAAAGCCGTTTTTTCGGACAGTTCCCGTTTCCCGGCGATAAATGAAGAAGGCCCTGCTCCTGCTGCTCCTGCTCCACCCCGCCTGCGCCCCCGGCGCCGCGGCGGAGGAATTCGCACGGCCGTCCGCGGCCGGCGGCCGCTTTCTGCTGCTCGACCGCCCGGACCCGGCCGTATTGCCAGGCGTCACCGAGGTCTCCACCGCGGCCGAATCCGGGGCCGAAGAGGGCCTGCCCACCGACATGCCGTTCTCCTACAGCCCCGACTACTGGAACTCCGCGCGCGAGGCCGTGGAGACCGGCCGCTTCCGCCGCGAGGAGGTGTCCCCGGCGCCGCGCGTGGAGGTCTCCACCGAGGCGCCGACCGCCCCCGAGCCGCAGGTGGAATTCATCGAATCCGGCACCACGCTCTCGGTGACGGGCCGCAAGGTCATCGCCGTCAACTACAGCGGCAAGCGCTATATCGCCGAGCAGACCAACTCCAGCCGCGCGCGCAGCCTCAGTCTGTTCGAGATCACGCAGCAGATGCAGGTGCGCATGCAGGGCAAGGTGGGCCAGAAGATCTCCGTCAACGTCGACTACGACGACACCAAGGTGGACAAGCAGGACATCTCGGTGGTCTACCAGGGCGACCCCAACGAGGTGGTGCAGAACGTCTCGTTCGGCGACATCGACCTCTCGCTGCCGGCCACCGAGTTCGTCAGCTACAACAAGCAGCTCTTCGGCATCAGGGCCGACCTGAAGACCCAGCGGCTGAAGTTCACCTTCGTGGGCTCGCGCACCAAGGGCGAGACCAAGACCAAGCAGTTCACCGGCAACACGCAGTTCCAGAAGGCGGACATCAGCGACATCAGCTATATGCGCCGCAAGTATTACGACCTGACCTTCGGCAACACAGACCGCCTGCCGCTCAAGGCCAACTCCGAGAAAGTCTACATCGACCGGCAGACTTCGGCCCTGGTGGACAACGTCACGGTCTTCGCCCTGGACGCGGACGACCTGGCCGTGCAGACCTCCAGCTACACCGGGCGCTTCCAGCTGCTCAACCGCGGCATAGACTACGTGATGGACTACGCCAACGGCATCCTGACCTTCAACTCCTCGCTGGACGCGGACGACGTGGTGGCCATAGACTTCCTGAACGCCAACAGCTCCCTGCTGTCGGTGAACTCCTCCACTTCTACGCTGGACACCGCCGGCACCGGCAGGCTCAAGGTCCTTAAGGCCAAGGACGACATAGCCATCTCCTCCACCTCCGCCTCCGCGGAGGTAGGCTACCGCCGCGAACTCAAGACCTATTATTCCATAGGCCAGACCAATCTGGTGCGCGACAACGGCACCGGCAACTTCTCGCTGAAGGTGCAGGACCTCAGCCATAACGACGTGGGTTCCTCGCTGAACCCGCCGCAAACCTACGCCGACAGCATCACGGTGGACTTCGAGCAGGGCATCTTCCGCCTGCTCAGCCCGTTCGGCTCCGACGGCGACCCGAACGAGCCGGACCCGCAGGTGTACGCGGCCTCCCCCTCCTCCCGGCGGCTGTTCCACGTGGAGTATTCCTACCGCTTCAAGACTTTCATCCTGGATGCGGGCATCGTGCTCAATTCCGAGGTGGTGCGCGTCGACGGCGCCAAGTACACCCGCAACTCCGACTACTTCATCGACTACGACTCAGGCTTCATCACCTTCTACTACCCGGAGAAGATCAACCAGGATTCCAAGATAGACATCACCTACGAGGTCTCGCAGTTCGGCGGCACCGGCAACCAGTCCATAGTGGGCGGCCGCGCCTCCTACGACTTCGGCAGCCATTTCTCGCTGGGCTCCACGATGCTCTACCAGGGCGGCATCAAGAGCAACACCGTGCCCAACGTGACCGACCTGGTGAACAGCATGCTGGTCTACGAGGGCGACGCGCAGCTCAAGGGCCTCAACCTGCTGGGCATGAAGGCCTCGCTGGGCGCGGAGGCCGCGCAGTCCAGGACCAACCCCAACCTCAACGATTTCGCGCTGATAGACAACATGGAGGGCATCAAGCAGGACGACTCGGCGCCGACGGACAAGAACTACTGGGCGATAGCCTCCAACCCCGTGGAAACGCCTGCCGACCCGCGCGCCGTAGTCTGGGCCAACGAGAACGTGAAGGCCAGGGAGATCAACCCGGCCTCCTCCTCCGACGGCAGCCAGCAGGTGCTGACCATAAACTACGACTTCAATATCTCCTCCGAAGTTTCGATAGCCTACCCGCTGTCCCCGACCGGCCTGGACTTCTCGCAGAAGAAGGTGCTGGAACTGATAGTTTTCGGCCAGAACTCGACGGGCGTGCCGGGCCCCCAGATAAACATCCACTACGGCCAGATCAACGAGGACGCCGACGGCCGCGGCGGCCAGGACTACACCTGCTCCAGCGGCCTCACCCTCTTCAGCTATCCCAAGAGCGAGGACATCAACTGCGACAGCCAGGTATCGGCCAGCGAGGATATCGGCTGGCTGTACGCCCCGGAGGGCAAGGAGAGCCGCCGCTACGGCGCCTCCAACGGCAGGCTGGACACGCAGGACCTCAACCAGAACGGCCGCATGGACGCCCAGGACTTCACCGGCGGCAGCTTCGGCTATGTCAGCGGCCACCTGTTCACCGACGCGAACGACTCCAATAGCCTCAAGAACACCATAAACTTCTCCGGCTGGCACAACCTGTCGCTGCAGCTGCCCATCACCTCCACCGACAGCTACCGCTGGAACGCGGTCAAGCAGGTCCGTATCTCGCTCAAACAGGCGACCGGCGGAGCGGCCAGCGGCGTCATCAGGTTCGCCCGCATCTCCGCCGTGGGCAATACCTGGGCAGTGCACGAGAGCACCACAGGCGGCAGCGTTCATTTGTCCGCCCTTAACAACATCGACAACCCCGGCTACACCCCCATCTACGACGAAGCCGGCGCGGCCGCCACCGTCTTCACGGACCTCTACGGCTCGGTCTCCGAGCAGAAGGAAAAGACCAAGTCCAGCGTGATCAGCGAGCAGACGCTCAAGATCGATTACTCGGCCGTCACCTCCACCTCCAGCGGCTACGTCTACCGCACCTTCCCGCAGGCCGTGGACATCTCGCAGCACGAAACGGTACGCTTCCTGGTGAAAAACCCGGGCGCGCCGGCGCCCAACGCGAAGTTCTTCATCCGGGCCGGCGGCGACGCCAGCTACTTCAAGGCCGCCGTGCCGCTGGACTTCACCGGCTGGCGCCTGATAGAGATCCGCCAGGAGGACCTCAGCGGGGACGCCATCCCCGACGTCTGGACCAGCGGGTCCCCGTACGCGATCGAGATCTCCTCGGCGGGCACGGCCACGCTGCAGCAGGTCTCGCAGTTCCGCGTGGGCGTGGAAGCCGCCGACGCCGGCCCTTACTCCGGCACGGTCTATTTCAACGAGCTGCACCTCAAGGACCCGATAGCCCGCACCGGCAACGCCCGCAAGGTGGAGGGCGCCTTCGAGGTGCCCGGCTGGTTCAGCTTCGGCGGCAAGCACCGCTACGTGGACCGCAGTTTCCAGACCCCGGTAACGGCCGTCTCCAACCAGGACAGCGAGCAGTCCAGCGCCTACCTGAACCTGACGCGCCTGGCGTTCTTCCCGGTCAATGTCACGGCTTCGCAGCAGATCACCGTCACCCCCAACGCCGCGGCCACCGGCTCCAATAACCTCGTTACGACGCTGCAGGAAGGCCGCGTAAAGAAGTTCGACGGCTCCGCCACCGGCAGCCTCAGCCTGGGCCCGCTGCCCAAGATCGGCCTGAACTACACGCGCGGCATCGTCGACTACAGCCTGCTCAGCCGCAAGGACGACAAGAACACCTACGCCGCCAACCTGACCTATTCGGTGCCGGGCTCCCTGTTCCTGCTGCCGCGCACCGTTAACGCCAACTACGCGCTCACGCGCAGCCTGGTGGACTACGACGGCGCCCGCCTGCCCAACCCGGCCGGGCTCTACAACACCGACGAGCGCACCGACGCCTACGGGGCCAAGCTGGCCTTCGTCCCCTGGAAGGGCTCCACCTTCAACCCGGGCTACACGCTGCAGACGGTGAAGGAGAAAAAGTCGCAGCTCTCGGACCCGGCCGCCTACGAGCGCTACCCCAAGTCCATGCAGCAGACCGCGGACTTCGCCTCCAACCTGCTGCTGGCGCGCTGGTTCAACCCGTCGGTGAACTACTCGGTCTCGACGATAGAGAACAACAATCTCGCCGTCACCACGGTCACCGTGGCGCGGTCCTCCCAGACCTACAGCGCCGGCGAGATAAAAACCATCACGCGCAGCGCGCAGGGCGGGGTCAGCCTGACACTGAGCATGAACGACCTGGCCCCGCGCAACCGCCTGCTGCGCTCCATGGTCCTCTCCTCCAACTACCAGATCCAGGACGGCGACTCGTGGTACTACGTCGAGAAGGACTACGACGCCCGCTCCAGGCTGTGGCTGCGCGATTCGCTGTCGCCCAAGAACCCCTTCGCGCAGCGCAACTCGCTGACGCTGCGCGATACGATGAGTTCCACGCAGCGCTGGCAGCCCTTCGAGGGCTTCGAGTTCGCGGGCCCGTCGGCCGCGCTGAAGACGCTCTCGCTGACGAACAATTTCACCAACTCGGTGCAGCGCTCCGAGGTGACCGGCACGGTCTCCAAGAGCGTCAACCGCACGTTCCCGGACATGATACTCTCCGTTTCCCAGCTGGAGAACCTGCTGCGCGCCCGCCGCTGGGCGCAGGGCGCCACGATGAACCTGAAGTATTCGCGCAACACCAACGAATCCAAGGGCATCTCGCTGGAGACCGCCGGCACCTACGGCATGGACCTGCGCTTCAAGCTGCTCAACGTGATGGATACGGCCTTCAGTTACAACCTGCGCCTGGGCGACAAGCGGGACCTGCGCGTGGACCAGCTCACGCAGCGCACCCGCCACGACGACGCCACCCTGCAGGGCACTTTCGACCGCGGCAAGTTCCGCCTAACGCCCAAGGCCGACTACGTCTCCGACGTCACCAAGGGCGCGCTGGGAGTGGTGACCGCCAACACCCGCACGATCACGCCCAGCCTGCTGCTCAAGTCCGACTTCCAGATGCCCAAGGGGCTCAAGCTGCCGTTCATGAAGCAGGCGATGATCTTCACGAACCGCGTAGTCTGGACCACGACCCTAAGCTACGCCATCAAGTCGTCGCCCATCACCATCGCCGACAACAACCGGCTGCTCTCGCTGCTCTCCAACGCCGACTACGAGGCCGCCAAGAACCTGCGCCTGGCCATCAACGTGGGCCTGCAGCGCTTCTGGCACAAGACCCTGAAGGAAGAGGAGTACTTCTCCTACCAGGCCGGCAGCACGCTCACTTTCCAGTTCTAAAGCGGGGGGGCCGCGCCCTGGCGCGGGTTTTATGAAGAAGGGGACGATACAAAAAGCCGGTAAATGGCTGCTTAACGCGCTGCTGCCGCGCGCCTGCGCGCATTGCGGCAGGGACCTGCATTATCTGGAGGCGGCCCCGCTCTGCCCGCCGTGCGCGGCGCGGCTGCAGCCCCTGCCGGAGCTGATCTGCGCCGTCTGCGGCCTGCCGCTGGCCGACGGCGGGGCCTCCTGCCGGGACTGCCGCGGGCGCGGCCCCGCGGCGCTGGACCTGGCCAGGTCGGCCTATGTCTTCAACCCGGAGCTGCGCTCGCTGGTGCACACCTTCAAGTACCGCGCGCGCGAGGACCTGGCCGCCTGGCTGGGCGCGGAGATGGCCGGGGCTATCGGCCGTTTCCCGGAGCTTTCCGAATATTCTTTCGCGGCCGCGGTGCCGCTGCACCCGGCGCGCCGCCGGGAGCGCGGCTTCAACCAGGCCGAGCTGCTGGCCGCGGCGCTGGCGGAGCGGGCCAACCTGTTCCTGCTGCGCGGGGCCGCGCGGCGGCGCCGGAACACTCCCACGCAGACCGCGTTGTCGCGGGAGAAGCGGCGGGAGAACATGGCGGGGGCCTTCGAGGTGGCGGACCCGGCGCTGGTGCGGGACAGGAAGATACTGCTGGTGGACGACGTGGCGACCACGCTGGCCACGCTGGACGAGCTGGCGCGGGAGTTCAGGAAGGCCGGCGCCAAAGCCGTGGCAGCTTACACCCTGGCCCGCGAACCCTAGAGCCTGCCGACAGAGGGGGCAGGGTTAGCAAAAGCCCCCCGGAAGGCGAGGCTTGCGTAGCGCCGAGCCTGAGGGCGGCAGGCGCGGCCACGGTGTGGCCGACGCCGATTTTGCGTTCCTGCCCCCTCTGGCGGCTTTGAGACGCTTAACTAAAAGAAAAAGCCGGCTTTGGGGCCGGCTTTTCCTTTTGAGTTGTAGGGTGGGGTTAGAATTCCACGTCGAAGATGTAGGCGGTGTACGGGGCCATCTCCTGCAGGCGCAGGCCGCCGCTGAGGTCTGCGGTCTTGAACGAGAAGAAGCGGTCCGAGAGCTCCTCGAAGATCGCCGTGGTCTCCCCCTCGCTCTTGATAGAGACGTTGACGACGCCGCAGGAGGTTTCGCCGGAATAGTTCACGACGACCACCTTCAGCGTGCGGCGCTGCGCCCAGGCCCAGGCGAGGATATTGACGTTGGAGCGGTTCTCCTTGTCGCACTGCTTGACTTCGAGCAGCGTCCACTCGCCGCCGTGGAAGGCGGGGTGGTCGGTGATCTTGAGCAGCTTGGCGTAGAATTTCTTGACTTCCAGGTCCGGGGCCCGGTCGTAGAGTTCGGTCAGCTGGAGCGGCGCCTTCACCTTCACGCCCTCCACCTGATTGTCGTTGTAGAAGCGCAGGCCTTTGATCGTGGAGACGATCACGCCGGCGGCCAGCGCCTTCTGCCGGCCGAAGGCCGTCAGCGAAGGCTGCTCGTCGTGGTTGTCGATGAAGCGCGCGGAGCGCTTCTGGTAGAGCTTCTCGGCGCGCAGGTGGCCGCGCACTTCCTGCGGGCCCTGGAAGCGGAGCCTGTCGTAGGTGCCCTTGTCATAGGTATAGTCGAAGCCTATCTGCTGCACGCGCCACTCCAGGCCCCAGTAGACCTCTGCGAGGAAAGTGAACTGCGGGTACTTTTCCTTCACGGTCCGTATCGCGCTCTCCCAGAATTCCTCCTGGGGGCGCTTGTAGCCGCTGCGCCCGAGCAGCCAGCCCCAGGTGCCTTCGTGGATCTCGTTCAAGGTCAGCATCACCATGTCGCAGCGCACGCCGTCGGCCATGTCGGCGATGCGCAGCAGCACGCTGAGCATGCGGTCGCGCGTCGCCTGGTTGAAATAGTTGAGCTGCGCGCTGTCGGTCCAGGCCGGGAAGTTGGGATCGCGGCCGTAGGCTATGTAGCGCTTGTTCTCCGCGTCGGGCAGTTCGAAGAACCAGTCGGGGTGCGCGCGGAAATCCTCTTCGGTGCCGTTGATGAAGCAGTCGGGGCATTCCTTGATGTAAGGATTGTCCCTGGAGGTGTGGTTGGAGACCAGGTCCACCATCAGCTTCATCCCCATCGAGTTGAGCTTTTCCTTCAGGGCCTTCAATTCCCATTCGAAGCCGAGCTCGGGGTTCAGCCGGTACCAGTGCACGGAGTATGGCGAAGAGCCGATGGCCTCCGGCCCGAAGCCGGGCGGGAGGTTCTTGACCTCGGCCAGCAGGGCGGCGTCTGTGCGGGCGATGCGTTCGGATTCGGGACTGGGCTCCCACACGCCGATCAGCCAGACGATGTCGAAACCGAGGTGGCGCAGCTGCAGCCACTCGTCGTCCGGCACGGAGGAGAGCGTCATCTCCGGCAGGGTATACTTGGCCCTCAGCTGTTTAAGCCAGAGCCTGGTATTGATCTCTATCAAGTGCGGGTTTGAGCGAAGCACGGGACCTCTCGTTTTGTCGCCAATATCTAAGGGAACTCCCCCGGAGAATTATATCAAATGAACCGCAGGGATTTAACGCGCCGCGGCCGCGTCGCCGCCGCCCAGCCAGTAGCGGGCGAGCTTCAGGGTTACCACCCCGAAGATGATCATCAGCGCCACGCCGGCCAGGACCACGCGCCAGGCCCAGTAGGACACCTTGCGCGCCGGCAGGTCGGCGGCGTCGAGCACCTCGTAGATCCACCACCTGGAACCGGCCACATTGGAAACGGAGACCAGGAACGTGCGCCCGCGGAAATGGACTTCGCTGGAAAGATTCTGCAGTTCGCGCGCGGACGCCAGCGAGAGCAGCTTCAGCACTTCGGCCGGCGCCTTCAGGCCGGGCTTCATGATGGAGGCGCTCTCGGAGTCGGCGATCACCTGCCCCCCCATGTCCACGAGGCCCAGGTTGCCGTAGGAGTTGCGGCCCATCATGCGCACGATCTCGCCCAGGTAGGCCAGGCTCAGGCGGCCGGCCAGGTAATAGGCGGGGGCGCCGTTCTTTAGCAGCGGCTCGGCGAGCACCAGCGCCGGCGGCGTATACTCGCCGTACTCCACGGCTCCGGCAGGCGCCAGCGTGCGACGGGCCTCGGTCAGCGACGGGCTGCCGGAATAGCTGAGCCTGGACTTCACGCTCTTATCGGCCGCGTAGCGGGCCAGTTCGCCCCCGGAGGGGCCCAGCAGCGACAGCTCGGAATAAATGAAAGGGTTTTCCCTCACCAGGCCGGCCAGTCGCGTCTTGAGCGCCGCCGCTCCGGCCGAGGCGCCGGTACCGGCCGCGCGGGAGAGGTTGTAGTTGAGGCTGAGCACGTCGGAAATTATCCCGGACCCGGTCAGCGTGCGAAGCTCCAGATACCGCAGCATGTCGTTGCGCCGCAGTTCGGCCTCGCCGTGGATGAAGTGCATGCTGAGTATCAGGAACGGGACCAGGAAAAGCCCCGTAACCGCGAAGGTGAACTTGTACTTGTTGTTTGGGTTCATTTTGTGTCGTTCCGTGTTTTTTTCTCGTAGCGCTTATTTATCTCTTCGGTTTTGGCCGCCGCCCATTTACCCGTCGCCCGCTCGGCCCAGTCTACGGTCTCCTGCAGGCCCAGGCCGGCCAGCGCGCAGAACACCCAGAAGGCGGGCAGAAAGTAACGCAGCTCTATGCCCCCGGTGGTGGTCACTTGTTTTATGGCCGCCAGCGGCAGCACCGGCAGCAGCGTCGAGGCGGCGAATATCAGCAGGCGGTCTTTCCGGAGCGCGAAAGCCGCGTAGACTCCAAGGAACACGAGCACGACCAGGACCTTGTAATGCAGGATCCGCGGCAGCTCGTAAGAGAGGCTCCGACCGAGCCCGCTGAAGGCGTCCTGCACCGCCCCCGCCGGTCCCGCCCGCAGCAGGAAAGCGGCTGGCCCCAGCGGCCCCTGCGGCCTGTCGGCCCCGGCTTCGTAACCGAAACTGTCGATATTGGCCCATCGCCGGAGGCTGAGCTCCTGCGCGTAGAGAAAATTCCCGTATTCGGCTTTTTGCCGTCCGACGTAAGGAAGGGCGAGCAGCAGGGCCAGGCCCAGCGACAGCAGAGCTTCCTTGAGCGGGAACGCGGCGCGCCGGACGGCCAGCGTGAGCGCCGCCACCGCCAGCAGGGGCAGCGCCGCGTCGAGGCGGCTCAGGCAGGCCAGGCCGCCCCAGAGGCCGGCCAGCAGCGCGTGGCGCCTGCCTCCGGCGGGGCTGTCGAAATAATGCCAGAACAGCAGCAAAAAAAACAGCGCGTAAAGTTGCGAGGAGCCTTGCGTGGCGTAATAGCCCAGGAAAGGATTGGCCGCCAGAAAAAGAGCGGCGAAGACGGCCGCGGTAGGGCCGAAACGGCGGTAAAGCGTGAACAGCGTGGCGGCAAAGATCAGAGCGAATACGGCCAGCCCCTGCGCGCGCACGGCCTTTTCGGGGTCGGCCCCGGCCGCCATGGCCAGTTTTAGGGCCGCCACCGGGACCGGCTCGGCCAGACCCGAGTCGTAGAACCAGGAGGAATTGGCCGCCATCAGCGAACGGGAAGCGGCCTCGCGCAGCGGTTTGGCCCCGTAGGTGCGGCTGCTGGCAACGAAGTTCAGCAGCAGCGCCGCGCAGGCGAGCAGCAGCAACATGCCCCGCAGGAAGGCCTGCGAGCCGGTGATCCGCGCGAGCTTGAGAATATCAATCATTGTAGGCTATCCCCGTAAATTGTAGTATATAAAAAACGCGGGCCAAACTATGAGAGAAATAACACTGGAATTCAAGAAAATAGTCGGCGAGGGCAAGGCCCTGGGCCGCAGCGAAGGCAAAGTGGTCTTCTGTTACGGCGTACTGCCTGACGAGACCGCCCGCGTCCGCATCACCTTCGAGAAGAAGAACTTCGCCGAAGCCGAACTGCTGGAGATAATCACCCCCTCCCCCAAGCGCGTGGCGGCCCGCGAGGACCATTACCTCAGCTGCTCCCCCTGGCAGGTCATGGACTACGCCTTCCAGTGCGAGACCAAGAAGGGCATCATCGAGGACCTGCTTTACCAGACGACCAAGGAAACGATACGCCTGGACAAGTTCTACGCCGCCAAGGAGATCTTCGGCTACCGCACCAAGATCGAGTACAGCTTCACCGGCGAGCCGGGCAGCCTGTCCTTCGCCTTTCACAAGCGCGGCAACTACCGCGAGAAATACCTGCTGCCCGAGGGCTGCGCGCTGATCAGCCCCCAGGCCAACGCGGCCGCCGTGAAGATACTCGGCATCATCAACGGCCTCAAGCTCTCCACCGCCGACCTCAAGACCCTCATCATCCGCGAGGCCAAGCGCCCCGGCTCGCGCGTGGCGGCGCTCTTCATGAAGCGCCAGGACATAGAACTGCCCGACATGCAGGTGGAAGGCCTCGACGGTTTCCTGGCCGTCTATTCCGACCCGGTCAGCTCGGTCAGCCAGGTGGACGAGATCATCAAGACCTGGGGCAAGGACTGCGTCACGGAAGAGATCCTGGGCGGCAAGTTCTCGTACGGCTTCGACTGCTTCTTCCAGAACAACATGGAGCTTTTCGACGAGGCCCTCAAGGAGATCCGCGCGGCCGCCTACAAATGCGGCAAGCTGGTGGACCTCTATTCGGGCGTGGGCGTGATAGGCCTGACCCTGCGCGATCTCGCCGACAAGGTCTATGCCGTGGAGTCCTCTCCCAACTCGGTCAAGTACGCCGCGATAAACGCGGAGGCCAACGGCGCCACCAACTTCGAGATCGCATGTTCCCTTTCCGAAAAAGCCGAGGGCGGCCTTTTCAAGGGCACCGATATCCTGGTGCTGGACCCGCCCCGCGCGGGCCTGCACAACAAGGTGATCAAGCGGATCATGGAGATCCTGCCCAAGCGCATCATCTACCTGTCCTGCAATCCCATCACGCAGGGCCGCGACGCCGCCTTCTTCATGGAGAAGTACAAGATCATCAGGTCGGCCGCCTTCGACTTCTACCCCAACACCCCGCACTCCGAAACGCTGCTGGTCTTCGAAAGGGACTGACCCGGACGAAAAGAAAAGGCCGCGGACAGCCGCGGCCTTTTTCGCGCCCTGGCGCGGTCCCTGAGGATCTTGCCCCGGCTTTACCTCAGCTGCATGGCGCAGCGGAAGCCCAGAGACGCTTCGATAAAGAATGGACTATCGCCCATAATGAAGGCAAGAGGGCCGGAGGTAATATTGTCCATCCAGGCAGACCCGCCCCGGGCGGTCACGGCCAGCGGGTTCGGTACAGCTCCGGACGCCATTTCAAGGTTCCCCCAGGTTCCGGTATCATTATTGGCCGAATAGAGCCCCAGATCAGACACTATCTCCCAGAGCGACCCCACCATGTTCTCGGCCAGGAAGGAGGAAACGCAGGCTCCCCCGGAGCCGGTCTGCGCGGGAACATCGCCCCCGTTGGTGCAGTTAGCTTTCGGGGTCCCCATGACCGCGGCCTGCCATTCGGCGTTCGTTATCAGGTGTTTCCCGCTGTTGGCGCAGGCGGCCGCCGCCTGGAACCAGGTGATATAGGCTGACGGCGTAAATCCCGAGACGCTGCGGGCATATATGGGCACGCCGCCCTGGCCGCAGTTCTGGCCGTCGTCGTCACACAGGTAGTTATCCGAGGCGGCCCCGTACTGGGTACCCCCGGTGGGGGTGGACCAGACCGTCGCCTCATACTTATCCACGCAGAAATCCCCCACCTGCACAAGAATGTCGCTGGGGTCGTTGGGGTTGACGCAGGATAAGGCGCCCCCGCCCCCGCCGCCGGCGATGTTGCCGGCGTAAAACTCTCCGGTATTGGTCATGCTGGCCACTATAACCCCCGTGGAGTTGCGCCAGAGTTGGATATAGCCGCCCCCGCCCTGCACGTCCAAGGGGGCCGCGGCGGAAGTCGCCCCTATGGCGACGTCGCCCAGGTTGGTCATCCCGAACCCGCCGGCGTCTCCGCCGGCGGACAGGATGTCGGAGAGGGTCCCGCCTCCGCCCCCGCTGGCCACGGTGCCTGTAGAGATCGGCACAAAAGTCCCGTTGAGATTCAGGTAAAGAGCACCTTTGCCGGCAAAAGCCGTGGGGTTGTAATATAGCGTTCCGGGGCCCGTCCCTGAAGGACTGGAATTCAGGTTGGCCAGGGCAAGGTAACCGGAAGAGCTTATCGTGGAGGCAAGCACTCCGCCGGCAGAAAGGCTTCCTTCCGCTTTAACGCCGCCTGTAACCCCCAGCGCCCCGTTCACGGTCATGCTGGAATAGGCCGTCAGATTTCCGGCCAGCGTCAGGTCGCCCAGGCCCGCTATGTCCAGGCCGCCGGCATTGTTGCCGGCCGTGAGCACTTCGGAAAGAGTTCCCGCGCCGCCGCCGCCCGGCAGGTTCGTCAGTTGGGAGCCGTCCGCGTACAGCACGCCGGTAGCGGTCATGGTGGCGACCACCGCTCCTCCGGCGTTGCGCCAGAACTGCACGTAACCCTCGGCCGACGTGCCCACGTCCAGGCTGGCGCCGGTCATAGATCCAAGTATGCCGACCGCCCCGCCCACGAACAGCGAGGTGGAGACAGTTATGCCGGGCTCGGAGGGAGCCCCCACAATGGTGGAAACGTTCAGCATCCAGTTGCCGGCCAGGTCCAAGGGCTTCGTGGCCGTGTGGTCGCCGAGGTCGTCGGAGCCGCCGCCGGCAGGCAGGTTGCGCAGGCCGGCCGCGTCGGCGTAGAGCACGCCCGCGTCCGTCATCGAGGCGACTATAACCCCGCCGTTGTCGCGCCAGAACTGCGCGTAGCCGGCCGCGTCGGCCGTCACGTCCAGCCTGGTGGCCGGGTCAAGCGTCCCTACGCCCATATTCCCGTCGTTGCGCACCACGAGCAGCGCCGTCTGGTTCTGGCTCTCGGCCAGGAAGGCGTTGGCGCCGGCGCCGTTGTCGGCCCCGGTGACCCGCAGTTTGTTAGCGCCCGCCGCGCTGGAGCCGATGGCGACGCCGGAATCCACTCCCACCGTATAGACGGTGTCGGCGGTCACGTTCCAGAGAGCGGAACTGTCGGCCGTGTAAGATCCGTTGAGCGCCACCCAGGCCGCCCCGTTGTAACCTTCGAAACTTCCTCCGCTGTAGCGCATACTGCCCGGCACGTCCGCCGTGGTGTTGCCCAGCCTGATGCCGCCGTTAACGTCCAGCCGCTGCAGCGGGCCCGCGGTTCCCACCCCCAGGCTTCCGGCGGCCACTATCAGCCCGGACGAAATGCTTACCCCGGGCAGCACCGCGTTCTGCTGTGTGAACGTGGCGGCCGAAGAGAACGTATTGGCGCCTGAAATAGTCTGGTTCGCGCTCTTTGAGGCGTAGCCGGCCGCAGCGTGGTCGCCCCAGCCGTAGGCGGCGTTCCAGCCCGAGATATCCGAACCGGAAATGCCGAAGGCGCTGTGCGCCGTGAAGACCGGGTCGGTCTCCGCCCCGCCTCCGGGCGGCAGGTTGCGCAGGGCGGAGCCGTCCGCGTAGAGCATGCCCGCGGCCGACATGGAGGCAAGGATCACGCCGCCGGCGTCGCGCCAGATCTGAGAGTAACCGCCGGAGTCACCGCGCACGTCCAGCCGCGCGCCGGGATTGCTCTCTCCAACGCCGACGTTACCGGAGGCGTCCACGGCCAGGCCCTCGCCGCCGCCGTCGCCGGAGATCCAGTTGGAGCCGGTCCGCAGGTTCTGCGTCAGCGTGTGGTCGCCCAGGTCGTCGGAGCCGCTGACGCCCGTCAGCTCGGAGCCGTCGCCGTAATACTTGGCGGCCGAGGCGATGCCGACCACGTAGACATTGCTGCTCACGTAAACGCCGCCGTTAAAGGCCGGCGCCGAGGAAGAGATCTCCACCCCCGAGGCCAGGCGGAAGCGGCTGGCCGCCGCGCCGCCGGCGCCGGTCACGGACAGGCTGCCGGTGAAGGTGTTGGCCGCTGCGCCCAGCAGCGGCACGTTCGGCGCTGACCGCCGGCGCCCTGCCCGACGCCCGGCTGTCGCCCAACGTGCCGCTGCTGGGCGCAGCGGCCAAC
>Ga0154401_110_pt1 | contig 16969 bp, 16 predicted proteins | sample RifGroB2_FD_115905 | JGI IMG/M metagenome (GOLD analysis project Ga0154401, IMG submission 115905) | Elusimicrobia bacterium GWB2_63_16
CTCCGAGCAGTTCGGCCTGAAGAACGGCATAGAGGTGACCGAGGAAGTGTTCGAGTCCCCCGCCTGCATCGCCTTCGACCAGGCCGAGAACCGCATGCACACCATCAAGGCCGTAATGGTGGCCACCCTGGGCGCCTGACGCGTACCCGGACAACAAAAAGCCCCGGGCTCGCCCGGGGCTTTTTTATTTCTTCTGGCGTTATTGCGCTTTGGCGGCGCGGAAGATGGCCAGGTTCTCGTCGAGCGCGGCCGGCGGGGCCATCTCGGCGAGTATCTCTTCTATGGTGGCGGCCGGTATGCCGGGAATCAGCTCCAGCGCGGCCAGGCGGCCCAGCAGGGCGGAGTTCTGCATGCGCGGGTCGCGCATCTCTCCGGCTTTCACCGCCTCGGCCTGGCCGCCCATTCCCTCCACTTCTTTTTTAACTTCCTCCTGCGTGGGATAATGGGCCTCGCCGGCGCGCACGCTGACGGGCTGGTAGGCAGTGTCGTAGTACAGCAAACGGCCGCCGGGCTTGAGGTATTGCGCGGCCCCGCGCAGCGCTTCCAGGCGCTCCAGGGCCAGCACCAGGTCGGCTTCGCCTTCGGGCACCAGCGGGGTCAGGGCGTCCTCGCCCAGGCGTATATGGGAACTTACCACGCCGCCGCGCTGGGCCAGGCCGTGCGTGTCGCAGGCGCGGGCCGGCAGGCCGGCGCGGGCCGCCGCCTGCGCGAGCGACGCGGCCAGCAGGCCTATGCCCTGGCCGCCCACGCCGCAGATATAGATGTTGAAAGCCATTACTTTTCCCTCCCTATGGCCTGCGGCGGGCAGGTCTGTATGCAGGAGCCGTCGCCGATGCACAGTTCGGTGTTCACCGTTACAGAGCCGTCCTCGTGGCGGATGAACGACGGGCAGGCGAACTCGGCCGCGCAGACATAATGCCGCGCGCACTTACCCTGGTCCACGGCCACGTGCTGCGGCTGCAGGCCGGGGTTGGCGCGGCGCCGCTCGCGCGTGAACTTGAGCATGCAGGGGTGGCGCGCTATGACCACGGCGAAGCCTTTGTGGTCCATCGCCTCCTTGAGCTGCGCGGCCAGCTTGGGCTGGTCGTAGGCGTCGCATTCACGGATGAATTTCACGCCCAGGTCGCCGAGGATGACGGCCAGGCTCAGCCGCTCGCCGAGCTCGCCGTTGCCGGGGCGGGGCTGGTGGCCGGTCATCGCGGTGGTGCCGTTGTCCAGCAGCACCAGCGTGATGTCGCTGTCGCGCCAGGCCGCGTTCACCAGGCCGGGCAGACCGGCATGGAAGAAGGTGGAGTCGCCGACGAAAGCCACCACTTTGCGGGCGGTGTTATTGAGCGCGAGACCCGAGGCGGTGGAGACGGAGTGGCCCATGGAGAACAGCACCTCGCCCATGTTGTAGGGCGGCAGGTAGCCCAGCGAGTGGCAGCCGATGTCGCCCACGGTGATGGCTCCGGGCGGCAGGGCCCGCTTGATGGCATGGAAGGCGGAGCGGTGCCCGCAGCCGGGACACATCTGCGGCAGACGCGGGGCCGGAGCTTCCCGCTGGGCGCGCTCGGGCGCGGGGAAGAGTTTGGGCCAGACTCCGGCCAGGCAGGCGCGGGCCCGCTCGGGGCTCAGCTCGCCCATCAGCTCGGCGTGGCCCTTGCGGGCGTGGATGCGGCAGGCCAGGCCCTTGTCATAGGCCAGGGCTTTCAGCTCGCCCTCCAGCACGCGGTCCAGCTCCTCTAGCACGTAAACCTCGTCGTGCTCGGCGAGGAACTCCGAGACCAGCACGGCGGGCAAGGGGTAGGTAAGGCCGAGCTTGAGCACGTCCACCTGCGCGCCGGAGTTCCTGACGGTCTCCAGCGCGCACAGCGCGGGCAGGCCGGAGCTGATGAGGCCCAGGCGCTTACCCGCGGCGGGCTGCGGCGCTTTATAGACGGTAGTCAGCGGGCTGCGCTCACCGTAGAAAGCCCAGGCGTCCAGTTTCTCCAGGGCGCGCTTCTTGAGCGGGAAGACGGAAGTGGTTACCGGCACGTAGGGGCCCGCGGCCGCGTCGAAGCGGGGCGTCCAGTCGTGGGCGGGCGGCAGGTCGGAGAACTTCACGTTCTCGCGGGCGTGGCAGACATGGGTGGTGAGGCGCAGCAGCACCGGGGCGCGGCGCTCGCGGGCCAGCGCGGCGGCCTCCTTGTACATCACGTAGGCCTCGGCGGGGGTGGCCGGCTCGAACAGCGGCAGGTAGGCCATGCGGGCGAACCAGCGGTTGTCCTGCTCGTTCTGCGAGGAGTTGGCGCCGGGGTCGTCGCCGAGGATGATCACCATGCCGCCGGTGAGCTCCATCAGCGGCAGCTGTATCAGCGAGTCGGCGGCCACGTTAAGGCCCACGGATTTGAAGAAGACGGCGGAGGGATGGCCGTTGAGCGAGGCGCCCGCGGCTATCTCCAGGGCCACCTTCTCGTTGGCGGCGAACTCGAAATGGTAGGGGCGGCTCTTCTCCGGCGGCGCCTGCAGCGCCTCGGCTATCTCCGGCGTGGGCGAGCCGGGGTAGCTGGTTATGACGGCCGTGCCGGCCTCGGCCATGGCCCTGGCCAGCGCGTGGTTGCCCATCACGAAAGCCCCGAACCCCTCCCTGTTGGTCATCAGTTCCGCTAATGAAAGCATATCTCTCCTCTCCCCGAATTCTGCGCCGGGCCGCCGCTTAGTTGCGCTTGACCGGCTGGTATTCCTTCAGCGGGTCCACGGGCTGCGCGTAAGGGCTGTTCCACAGGCGCGCGAACACGTCCTCCAGCACGGCGGCGGCCGCCGCGCCCTTTATGAAGACGCCGGTGCCGCGCGAAGTGAGGAAATAGCCGGGGCCCCAATTGGACGTGGTGACGAAGGACTCTTCGCCGTCGGCCACCAGGTACTTGCTGTGCGCCACGCGGGAATAGGGGATGAAGCCGGAGCTATGCTGCGGCAGCGACACTATCTTGATGGCGATGTGGTCGGTGCGGGACAGGGCCTTGATGTCCCGGTCGCCCTTGCCGCCCATGCTCCAGTCGGCGAAGAGCAGCTCCACTTTTACGCCGCGCGCGGCCGCCTTGCGCAGGGCGGCGTCCAGGTCGGCCCAGCGCTTGGAGCCGTGCTCGGCCAGCGCGTAATTCATCACCTGCCCGCGCACGGTATGTTTGGCCCCGGCGAGCACCTTGATCAGCTGGCCGATCTCGGTGTCGGCGCCCTTGGGCACATAGTTCACCGGGCTGTAGGCCAGGCTGTAGGTCACTTCCTGCCCGCCGAGCGTGGCCCGCTCGGGCTTGGCGGCGGTTATGACCACCTTGCCTTTTTTGGCGAACATGCGCTTGGCCTCGGCCCCGCCGGCCAGCGCCCAGTCCCCGTCGAAGACGCGGGTAAAGTCTGCGGCCGCGGCCATGCTCTTTATGCGCAGGCCCACCTCGTGTATATGCTTGAGCGAGCGCCAGTCGAAGTTCTGGCTGCCGGTGTACACCTCGGCCCCGTCCACGACGAAGAACTTGGCGTGCTGCACACCGCCGCCGGCCTTTTTGAAATCTATAACTCGCGCCTCCACGCCGGCTTCCTTAAGCGCGGGCAGGGACTTGGAACTTTCGCCCATCATCACCTTGTCCACCAGCAGGCGCACCTTCACGCCGCGCTTGACCGCGGCCTTGACGGCGGCCAGCACCGGTTCCAGCGCCTCGCCGCTCTGGTCGGCTATATAGAACTGCTCCAGGTCCAGCGTCTTCTTGGCGGAGCCTATCATCTCCAGCCAGACGGCCTGCGGGCGCGCGGTCAGCGTGGAGCCCAGCACGGTCTCCTCGGGCACGCTTTCGACGAACTGCAGCTCGGCCGCGCACAGCGGCAGCGCCGACGAGAACAGCAACGCAAAAAGGATCTTCTTCATTTACCCCTCCCTAGACTGGCAGCACTTCTTTCTTCAACGCTCTCCGGAAATCGAACTTGGACAGCTCCCCTATCAGCATGCCCGAGACTATCAGCAGCCCGCCGCCGGCCTTGATCCACAGGAATTCCTCCCCGCCCCAGGTCCAGGCGAAGACGGCCGCGAACACCGGCTCCAATGTAAAGATTATACCAACCTTGAAGGGCTCGGAATGCTTCTGCGCCAGCATCTGGATGAAGAAGGCGGTCAGCGTCGGGAAGACGGCCAGGAACAGGATCACGCCCCAGCCGTTCACGCCGGCCACGCCCAGCGGAGAGCCGCGCAGCAGCGCGATGGCGAAAGAGAGGGCGGCCACCATCCAGAACTGGTGGAAGGCCAGCAGCACCGTGTCGGCCTCGGCCTTCACGTATTTGTCGGTCACTATCAGATGCACCGAGTAGGCCGCGGCGGCTACCAGCGTGAGCGCGTCGCCCAAATTGAAGCCGCTGGCCCCGCCGGTGAGCAGCCACATGCCGGCTATGGCCAGAGCCGCCGACAGGCCCTGTAATTTAGTGGGACGCTCCCGCCGGAACAGGTACAGGAACACGGGGATGAAGATGATGAACAGGCCGGTGATGAAGCCGGAATTGGAGGCCGAGGTGTAGAGCAGGCCGGTGGTCTGCGTGAGGTACAACGTGGCCAGGAACAGGGAGAGATAAAAACCCTCGCGCATATGCAGCGCCGGGTTTTTCCGTTTGAGCACCCAGGGCAGCAGCAGGCCGGCGGAGACCGCGAAGCGGATGGCCACCATCACCACCGGGTCCACGGCGTCCAGCGCGCCCTTGGTGACGATGAAGGTGGAACCCCAGATGGCGGCGCAATAGAAGAGGCCGATATCGGACCATAATTTAGCGCGCGCCGGGCGTTTATCCATTATGAAATTATACCTTATGCCCCGCTGTTTATTCGGCGTGGCGGGCGCCGAAATTTTGTATAAATATCCTTGCGCTCCCGGAGGCGAAATGACACCCGAACAATTCACCGAAACTCTCAAGAATACCTGCGGCGACAATTTGCTGGCCGCGGTATTGTACGGCTCGGCCGCCGCGGGCGACGGCATAGAGGGCAAGTCCGATTACAATGTCCTGCTGGTGCTGCGCGACGCAGACCTGCCGGCGCTGAAAGCAGTGGCCGCCCACTGCGCCGCCTGGCTGAAGAAGGGCAACCCGCCGCCGCTGGTCTTTACCCGCGAGCGCCTGCTGGCCTCGGCCGACACTTTCCCCATAGAGCTCTCCGACATGAAGGACTTCCACCGGACGCTGCACGGCGAGAACCCGCTCCCGGGCATAAAGGTGGAACCCGCCCACCTGCGGCTGGCTGTAGAGCGCGAGCTCAAGGGCGCGCTGCTGCTGCTGCGCGAGTCCTACCTGGCCTCCGGCGGCGGCCGCCGCGCCCTGGAAACGCTGATGACCGAATCGCTCTCGCAGTTCCTGGTGCTGTGCCGCGCCGCGCTGCGGCTGCACGAGGAGAAGGTGCCCGCCTCCAAGCTGGCCTGCGCGGCCAGGCTCAGGGAGCGCGCCGATTTCGACGCCGAGGCCTTCGAGCTGGTACACCAGCTGCGGCGCGGCGAGTACCGCGGCGGCCTGGACGCCGAGGCGCTATTCGCGCGCTACCTCGCCGCGGCCGACCGGCTGGCCGCCGCCGTGGACGGCTGGGCCGCGGGGCGGCCGTGAAGCGCGCCCGCCCACTGCTGCTGGCGCTGGCCGCCGGCGCCGCGCTGGCCCTGGTCCACCCTGGCCCGGCCGCCGCGCAGGGGTTCAGCTCCTGGGACAGCAGCGAAGCCGCCGAAGACACGCCGGCCGCGGCCTTCATCCGCCGCCACCTGAACAAACTCATGGTGGGCGTGCCCGTCCTGATGATAGTGATCTATATCCTGATCATGGGCCCCGCCGACGTGTCCGAGGCGGCCAGCCGCGCCCGCCTGATGCACCGCGGCGGGGGCTGGGGCCGCCGCGGCGGCTTCGGCGGCAGCACCAGCCTCAGGAACCCCTGGCTGTGACCCGGCGCCGAACTTTATACGCCGCCCCCTATTAGGTATACTTTTTCCATATTCCGCCCAAGGAGCCGCCATGAAAGAACAGATCCTGAAGAAGATCGAATCCTACGAGAACTACGCCATAGAGCTGCAGCGCGGCCTGACCGCCATACCGGCGCTGGCCCCGTCCTCCGGCGGCACCGGCGAGTACGACAAGGCCAAGTGGCTGGAAGGCGAGCTGAAGAAGCTGAAGTTCGATTCGATAGAGTGGATCAACGCCCCGCAGAAGGAAGCCAAGAACGGCATCCGCCCCAACCTGATAGCCCGCTACAAGGGCAAGAGCAATAAGAAGACCATCTGGTTCATGGCCCACCTCGACGTGGTGCCGCCCGGCGAAGCCAAGCTGTGGAACTCCGACCCGTACAAGATGGAAGTGAAGGACGGGAAACTCATAGGCCGCGGCGTGGAGGACAACCAGCAGGCCATAGCCTCCAGCGTGATGGTGGTCAAGGCCATGATGGCCCTGGACTACCGCCCCGAGTACGACATAGCCCTGCTGTTCTGCGCCGACGAGGAGACCGGCTCCGGTTTCGGCGCCGACTACATCTCCGACAACAAGCCCGAGATCTTCGGCAAGGAGGACGTGTTCTTCGTGCCGGACTCCGGCTGCGAGGACGGCTCGCTGATAGAGGTGGCCGAGAAGTCTATCATGTGGATGAAGGTGATAACGCACGGCAAGCAGTGTCACGCCAGCCGCCCGTCGCTCGGCATCAACGCCTTCAAGGCCGCCAGCGAGCTGGTGGTGAAGTACCAGAGCCTCTACGAGAAGTTCCCCCACAAGGACGACCTGTACGAGCCGCCGATCAGCACCTTCGAGCCCACCAAGAAAGAGGCCAACGTGCCCAACGTCAATACGCTGCCCGGCGAGGACGTGTTCTACATGGACTGCCGCGTGATGCCGCAGTACCAGCTCTCCGAGGTGAAGGCCGAGATGCGCCGCCTGGCCGACGAGGTGGAGAAGAAACACGGCGTGAAGATCGCCTTCGAGCCGCAGCAGGAAGCGCAGGCCGCGCCCCCCACCGACCCGAACGCCGCGATAGTGGTGGAGCTGAAAAAAGCCATCAAGGAAGTGCTGGGCGTGGACGCCCGGGCCTACGGCATAGGCGGCGGCACGGTGGCCGCCTTCTTCCGGCGCCTGGGCCTGCCGGTGGTGGTATATTCGCAGCTCAACGAAAGCGCCCACATGCCCAACGAGTACTCCGTGATAGCGCACATGATGAACGACGCCAAAGTGTTCGCCGTCACCACGCTGCTGCTCTGCGGCAAGAAATAAACCGCCTCGCGGCAAGGAAGGCGCCCCAACGGGGGCGCCTTCCTTGTTTACGCCCTGGCGGCCGCATAGGCCTTTAGACCCCGCGTCGCCTGCCCCAAAGACTCTTACGCGCCCCGCGGCCGCGCGCTAGAATGTATTCAATGCTATATATAACGGAGGCTTGCCGATGAGCAAAGCCCTGCTCGTATTTCTGTCCTTCGCTTTTTACGGCGACCTTGCCGCTTTCGAACTGCAGGGCCTGCGAGCCGCGCAGCTGACCCCGCCGCCCTCGCTGCAAATACCGCTGCCAACGCCAGTACCCGCCGCCGGCCTGCCGGCCAGGGCGCCGGCTTCTTTCGCCGCCTACCAGGTCAACGGGGTGGAAGTGGCGGTGCCCCATGTCGGCGGCGGCAACCAGCTGCTGGCCGTACTGCGGGCCGGCGACAAGCCCGAAGTCCTCGCGGCCAAACTGCGCGCGGCTTTCGGCGCTCCCGCCGGCGCCAGACCGGCGACCATAACGCCCAAGTCCAAGGCCGAAGTGGAGCTGGCGGCCCTGAACCCCGGCGCCGCCATAGTCTCCCTCAACGCTTTCCTGCCCGCCGGCGCGGCCGCGCTGTTCAACCGCGAGCCCAATTTCGGCGGCCCCAACTGCTTCAACGCCGCCTTCACCGCGGCCGGCATGATGGCCCCGGACAAACTGCGCCACGTCGGCAACCACGAAGCGGACCAGCTGCTTTCCATGTATTACATGAGCGTGCCCGCCTCCGATCTGCGGCCCGGCGACATAGTGGTGTTCAACGACGGGGATCACGGCGCCTACCACCTCGGCGGCGGCCTGATCTTCCACAAGAAAAGCTACCTGAAATACCACATCTACCGGATAACGCGGCTCGACAAGGCCTACGACGCGGACCCTTTCGAATGGACGCCCGGCATTTTCGACAGCGGCCTTTACGACACCTCCGGGTCCATACGCAAGAAAGCGGCCTGGCGCCCCACCGGGGTACACTACAGCTTCGGCCAGGCCAGCGCCGACGAGCAGGCCAAGGCGCAGATCATCGTCTTCCTCACCGAGCAGGTGGAATACCAGGCGCCCCGCTGGGCGCTGGCCAAGACGCTGGGCTATTTCACCGAGCGCCTGCTGGAAAATCTGGTCTCGGAATGGGGCGCGATGGCCAAGAGCCCGAACCCGGTGCTGCGCGCCTACTACCACCAGCTCGAGAGCCTGCGCGACCAGGCCAACCAGAGCATAGAGGTGGAACTCCTCTCCTCCCCCCACGCGCAGGGCAACGCCTACGAGATACTTAAGGGCGTCTGGCTGCCCCGCAACGATTATTCCCGCGACATCGTGGGCCGCCTGCTGCGGCTCTACGGCCGCAACGAGGCCGCCCTGGAAACCACGCTGGACGCCATCGGCCGCGACTACGAAGGCAACCCGCTCAAGCACGTGAAAGCCGCCAATTGAGGAAAGCAACGATCAGGGACAACAAATGAAAAAACATCCCCTTTTACTCGTGGCCGGCCTGCTGTTCTCCTCGGCGCTGGGCGCCGCGGCCGCGGCCCCTGGCGCCTACGCCGACCTGCTGGGCGCGGCCCCGGCGGCCGCCGAACGCTTCTACGAACTACCCGTACCTGAGGCCCGCTACGCCGGCACCTCGGCGGTGGCCTACACCTCCGCCCACGCGCGGCGGCTGGCCGGCCTGGCCGGCAGTCTGACGCAGGTGAATTTTGTGGACGGCGGCATGAACGGCCAGGACCAGTACTATTACTGGGGCGCGCCGGCCCCGGTGCGGCTGATCAAGCCCGCGCAGGCGGGGCTGATGCGGCACTGGACCTCCAACGCGCAGGCCGACGGCGCGGCGGTGGTGGACCTGATAGTGCGCAGCGGCCTGCTTAAGGCCGGCCCCAGACCTTATATCGTCCCCGTGTCCCACCGCGCCGACTATTATTCCGACCTGCACGGCGTCTTCTTCACCACCCCGGATTTCCCGGCCGGCCAGCTCTGGATGGGCCTCACCCCCGACACCGACTACGTGGATTTCACCGTGGACCAGGGCATGGGCGCTTTGTACCTGGCCCCCGGCAACTACCTTTTCCCCTGCCCGATGAAAGTACAGGGCTGGATAGCGGACTCCTACCGCAAGTGGAAGAGCACCGGCGTGAAACCCGGCGGCATGGACCAGGTCTTCGCCCAGATAGACCGCGAGGGCGGCCTGGAGGAAGCGATAGACATCCCCGTGACCGTGGTGCGCTACCAGAAGAACGGCCGCGTGACCGTGCTGCGCCCCGACCTGCTGGCCAAGCCCTACTAACCGCCTCCGGGCGTAAAAAAACCGCCGGGACAGCCCGGCGGTTTTTAATTATCCGTATTGCCGGCGGCTTACTTCATCTTGCGCAGCGCGATGCTGCCGGTGCCGGATTTGGCCGTGACGGAGAAAGTGCCGCCGGCCGCGAACTCGTTGGAGACGGAGCCGGTGCCGCTCTTGAGCGAGGCGGCCAGCTTCGTTCCTTCGGGGAAGGCCAGGTCGATGTCGGCGGTGCCGGTATTGACGCGCACCTCGCCGGAAGCGGGCGCCTTGGCCCAGGCCAGCCGCACCTCGCCGGTGCCGGCCTTCACCTCGGCCGGGCCGCAGAGGCCCTTCAGGTCCACGTCGCCGGTGCCGCTCTTCACTTCCAGCGCCGGGGCGCAAGCCTCTCCGGACAGCCGGCCGGTGCCGCTCTTGAAGACGAGGCTGCCGGTGAGGGCGGAAACGGAAACGTCGCCGGTGCCGGCCTTCGCCCGTACCGGGCCGGAGCGGCCGGAGACCTTCAGGCTGCCGGTGCCGCTTTTAGCCTCCAGCGGCAGGGCGGCGGGCGCGAGCACCGTGAAACCGGCGCGGCAGTTGGTGCGGTCATCGGAATCCGCCAGGCCGAAAAGGTTCTTCCAGGCGCGGGGCGCCGGCACGCCTTCGGCCTTGAGCGTCAGCGTGCCGTCTATTATTTCCGTGGTGATGCGGCACTTTTCAGGCTCGTCGTTGCCGGTTATCTCCACTTCTATCTTACCTTCGGCACCGGTGACGACGACGGCGCCGTTGTCGGCGGCCACGTCCAGGCCGGTGACGCCGGCGGCGGGAAAGACTCTCAGTTCCCCGGCGGCGCAGCGGGCGGCGGGAGCGACTATCAGCAGCGAAACCAGTAATACGGCGTTCTTCATTTTTCCTCCGGAACTTTTCAAGGCCTCTGTGTTAATACGGCCTGGGGCCGGCAACGGTTGCGCTAGCGCGCGCCAGCGGCGGCCAGGCTGAGGTCCTTGCGGTACTGCGCCACCGAGCGGCGGCTCAGGTCCACTCCGTGGCGGGAGCGCAGCTCGGTGCGCAGCCGCTCGTCGCTCAGGGCGGGCTGCTCGGCCGCTATGGCGTAGAGCCGCTCCAGGTTGACCTGCTTGGAGGTGGGCAGCAGCGCCGCCATGGGCAGCTCCATGCCCCAGGGCATCTGTATCGATTTATTGGACACCAGGCGGTTGATCACGCTGGCGTCCACCTCGAGGTTCTTGGCCAGCGTCTTCTGCGACAGCGGGCGGCGGCGGCCGGGCTCGCCGCTGACCAGGTAATCGGCCTGCACGCTAACCAGGATCTCCAGCGCGCGGTACAGGGTGGTCTTGCGCTTGTCGGCGAACTCAATCTTTTTAAGCGTCCGTTCGGCCCGGGCGCGCTCCTCCAGGTCCAGGCCCTGCAGCAGGTCCGCCAGTTTCTCGCCGTCCACCTTGTAGCGGCCTTTCCAGATCTCGCGGTGGAAGAAGGCCAGCTCGGGCTCGCCGTCCTTGATCTCTATGCCGGCCACGGCGCTGTACACTTTGGCAGCCGGGGCCTGCGCGGGGCTCTCGAACTCGGCCTGGATGAAGGCGCGGTTGACGAAATCCCGCAGGCGCTCGGCGTCCTTCACGGTAATGTCGCATTCCTCGGCGCGCTGGATGTCGCTCATCACGGCGTCGCGCAGGAAGCAGGCCTCGAATTTTTCCTGGCCTATGCCCTGGATCAGGGCCACCAGGTCGCCCTTGCCGTCGGCCAGCTCCGGCAGGTCGCCGGCGGCCAGGTTGAGGCCGTAGCCGGCGTATTTGCGGGCCGCGTAGCGCGCCGCGGGAAATTCGCTGAGCGTAAGGGCGCCGGACTGCCGCAGCAGCTGGAACACCCTGCCGCCCTCCATCTCTTTGAGCAGCCGCTCGAACTCGGCCTCGCTCATGGAGGCCATCTGCGCCATCTTAAGAGCGCCTATGAGCGAAGCGGAGGTCCTGGCCCCGGCCGCTGCGGTAAGTTTGAATCCGTGTTTCATATAGTCCCCTTACGCTGATTATACCTGTTCCGTCATTCAAGAGCAATTTTAATGCCAACTTCCCGCCGGCCGGGCCGCCCCGCGGCGCGCTGTTTTCTGTATAATAATAACGGGTTAGCTATTTTCATTTGAAAACATTTCTTCTCAAAAGAGAACCTTATGGACAAACTGAACATCCTCGTACTCGAGGACGATAAATTGGCGCAGAAGGTGATGGCGTCCCACCTGGCCGGCCACAACGCCGAAGTGGTCGGCGACCTGCCGGCCGCGCTCAAGAGGATGGCGGGCGGCTCCTACGATATGGGCTTCTTCGACCTGATGCTGGGCACGGACGACGACTATTCCGGCCTCAAGGCCATAGCCGCGGCCGCGGCCCGGGGCATCTACTGCGTGGTGGTCTCCAGCTCCGACTCAGACGAGATCATAGACCGCGCCTACGAGCTGGGGGCGCGCGACTTCTACGCCAAGGGCAACGAAGAGAGCAACGTGGCAGACATCCTGCGCAAGTTCATCCAGAACCGCAAGGCCGCCGGCGCCGCCGACATCTTCTCCTCCGCCTTCCTCACCTGCGACCCCGAGACCCGCGCCGCCGCCGCCGAGGCGCTCAAGTACGCGCCCACCGAGCTGCCTATCATGATCCTCGGCCCCTCCGGCACCGGCAAGACCTCGCTGGCGAAGATCCTGCACGAACATTCCGGCCGGGACGGGGCCTTCGTCTCCATCAACTGCTCGGCCTACACCGAGGACCTGCTGGAGGCCGAGCTGTTCGGCCACAAGAAGGGCGCCTTCACCGGCGCCGCCGAGGCCCGCAAAGGCCGCCTGCTCGAAGCCCACCGCGGCACCTTGTTCCTCGACGAGATCGGCACGATGAGCCTGACCATGCAGATGAAGCTGCTCAAGGCCATAGAGGAGCGCTCGTTCCACCCTCTCGGCTCCGAAAGGCCGGAAAAGTCGGATTTCCGCATCATCAGCGCCACGCTGGAGGATCCGCAGGAGCTGATAGCGCGCGGCAGGATGCGTTTCGACCTGTTCCAGCGCGTGCACGGTTACACCATCAACCTCAAGCCTCTCAGCCGCCGGCCCTGCGACGTGGAGCCGCTGCTGCGGCATTTTACCAAGAACGGCCGCCGGCTCTCGTTCACGCAGGAGGCGAAGGCGTACCTCGAGGCCTACTCCTGGCCGGGCAACGTGCGTGAATTGAAAAAATTCACCGACCTGCTCTCCAGCGGCGCCGAGGGGCGCGTGGACCTGGAGACGGTGAAGCGCCACCTGAAGGGCCGCCCCGAAGCGGCGCCGGCGGCCCGCCCCGGCGACGACGGCCTGTACGCCTACGCCCTGGCCCACGGCCTGGAGGCCGCGCTGGCCAAGGTCTCGGACGACATAGTGATCCGCAGCCTGCGCGAGAACGGCGGCAAACGGACCCGCACGATGACGGACCTGAAAATTTCCACCAGGCTGCTCTACGCCACCCTCAAGCGGCTGGGCCTGGACGGCGACGGAGATAAAAAATGACGAACGGTAAGGACAATTCCAAACTGCTGCACGACCTGCGCTCCAAATGCGCCAGCCTCAAGAGCGCGGCCGAGCTCTACAAGGACTGCTCCCCCGCGGAGAAGAAAGAGATGCTGGCCCTGATGAACGCCGCGGCGGCCGACATTACCCGCCTGCTCGCCCAGCTCGGCCAGCCCTGACGGGGCCCAAATCATGCTAGGCCCAAAGGCCCTTCCACCCGCAAGCCCTGTCAGCTAAACTCTAATTGTAGTTTCCTTGTAACTTGGGGAATTGGCCCCGGGGCATCCACGAGCGGACCTTAATCCGCTGCATCCAGGGAAAGCGATAACACACATCGCTTTCCCTTTTTTATTGAGATAAACCAGTAGAAATAGTAGAATAGCGAATCAGGGGGATATCATAATGAAAAAGATAACAAGAATTATTTTTAGTGTTTTTTACGCCTTACTTGCCTTTGTTTTACCCAGATATGCAACGGTTTTTGACGTTACAGGCATGACCCAGGTCTCGTCACCAGCCAATGATGTCCCAGTGGACAATGTCGGCGGCGGCGGAATAGGCAGCAACAAATCCAGAAATTAGATCCATCCACCGAGATCCGCAACAATATATTGTTGGAAATTTTCTTTGGCGAATGTCTGATTCAACATTGTTGCGGTTTTTAAATCCACAGACTGGTCCCGTAGTCTCCATTGTTTCCGTTCCATATCCGAGCCTATGGAGCAGGAAACTTTGGCATTCCCGCGCAGCCCTTCACCCGGAATACATTTTGCGACGCGGGTCAAAAGTGCTGGACTCCTGCGGCAGCGGTTGGAGCACGGACAAAGAGGAAAGCCAATCAAAAGCAATCACCGAAGCCGTTGAACGTTGGGCATTGGCCCATTTCAGTGAGTTCCCAGAAAAAGCTGGCTTGGATATTGATAATACATCGACTGGTTTTGCCGCGTTGCCAGGATCTTTCAGCAAAGACCATTTGCGACAAAATGCCTACTGTGAGGCACTGGAACGATGGACACTAGACTCTCTCTGGAACGATTCAAATATACCCATAGACCGCGTTATCCCCGAAGAAGGAACTCTTCACAGCCTGTTTGATAAGTTTCATGGGCATCTTCACTGCTTTAGAGCCCTTTTTGATGCCACCGATATAGACTTCTTTCCCTCAAAGCCAGTTATTTTTTATTTATGCCTTTTTGAAACCCAAGAAGGCGGAGTTCTTCCTGGATCTGCGTGCAGTCTCGACTCGGGAAAGGCAGAACAGCGGGCACTCACAGAAGCATTTATGCACGCATTAGCCTTTGACCGCTTAAGGAAACAAGACCATGCCACTATTACCGACATTTTAGAGCAGAGAATCTGTTTTTTTGGCAAGGACCCTTTGGGGTATAAAACTGCCGAAGCGCATCTAAAGATAAACGGCACGATTGCAATCTCACAAAAACCTAACACGATATTCTCACAAGAATTGCAGGGGCCATGGAACCCGGAGATTGTGGTATGGCGCGTAATTTTAGAAAACACTAAACCCTTTTTGGACGGCGGCGTGGACCGCTTCATGATTTAATGTTCCTCACTGTAATTCTCATGTTTTTATGCGGACTGAACGCTTCCGCAGGAGATAACACTATGCCTAGCACAACCATAAAATATGTCTTTTGGGCTCCGCCCGAAAGCTACGACCCCTATCAGTCTGACGGCATGGAAAACATGGCTATCGCTAAGAACATATACGCACCCCTGGTCTCAACTTTTTTAGAAGGCAGACCTCAAGGAATGATAGCCAAGAAATGGGAAACATCAAAAGATGGTAAAACCTGGCGTTTCACAATAAGAGAAAACCTACATTTCACGGATGGGACTCCGATCACACCCGAAATAGTTTTAAAGAATTTTAAGCGAATACTCTGGTTAACCAGAACCGCCGGATTGGCTTTAAATCGATACTTGCCGGAAGTGGAAAAATGGGCAGATTACTCCAGACCACCCACCTGCATATACATCGACGGCGATGATATTGTGTTCAAATTTACGACTCAACCCAATGACCTGTTTGAGGCTCTTGAGAAGCCCCTTTACAGCATTGCAAACCCAAAATGTTTCGATGAAAGCGGACATTGGAAAGAAAAAGGATGTCTGTATGAGTCTGGACAGTACAAAATTGCAAAGAAGTTATCGGACAGACTTATTCTGGAAAACAGACATATTTACCCGGAGGTTGCCGGTGCCCCAGACATTGTAGAGTTTATCACCTCGATTCCACAGAGCACAACACGGCTAGACTGGACACTTAAGAACAGGGAAGATCTTTCCCTCCTAGGCTCTCTTGGCGTAGGGAAGTATGAGATGGAGGAAATTGCTAAAGCAGGATACCACACTTTACCAGAGCCACCGCTCCGCATGCATTACCTGCGGCTTAACCATAAACGTCCGCCCTTCAATCACAAAGCGCTGCGTCAATCCATACGAGATAACTTTCTAACACTTTTAGCGAAGGACCCGGATTTCACTTCGGAGATAACATTAAATTCTTCTTTTATCCCCCCTGGGGGAATGGGCTATTTGCCAATAGAGACCCCGAAGTTTCCGGCTAAAGCCACAAAGCTTAAAGGGGTAAAAATCAAGGTTCTGTTGCCACCTAGTGCGCCAAAGCAAAACCCCATACTAAAAACAGACAAATACAGCAAAGCACTGGAATCAGCACTCTTAACAACTCTCAAAACACATGGCTTTGAAATAGAAAGCTCACGCGATTACGCCAATGTGTATGAAAAGACAAAATCCGGATATTTTGATGTGATGTTTAATTATTCGGGCCTCTCTGTACAAGATCCCTATGAAGCGTTGAGAATGATGTTTATGAGCGATGTCGGAGCCTGCATTCCTGATCCTTCAGGGAACATTCCTAGGTATATCCTAAAAGGGCAGAACGCCATTTCAGCCTCCGAGAGAAGAAATTACGCGGAAAAGATTAATCAAAGTGTTTTTGATGAGGCCGCTGTCATCACATTCACACATTCAGGATTCCTTTATCTGTACTCCCCTGAAATTGACGTGTCTCACATGAACATCTTTTCCGACCCGGTAGAATTCCGCGCCATTTCGAAGAAATGAAATTGACTCAATGCTAACGAATCGAAGCCTCTATTTTTTCTGGATAACAGGGGCCATACTACTGCTAGCGGTATTTTATGGCGCAGTTTCAAAACTCTGGTCCGCAGCGGAAGAAGCAAATGTTTCTTCGCTTGAAAAACAGGTGGTCGCATCTTTAACCAGAGACCTTGCGGAAGGAAACCTTTTCAAACTTGGAGATACTCTCTCAAAACTACAGCGAGATGGCGTTCTAAAAGCTGCCGAAATCCGCGCCTATAGCGGAACTAATCCAGGCTTAACGTTATTCACAACTTTGGGTGCGGCAGAAGGGAGGGAGGCTTTTTTTTCTAAGTTTTCATGTGACACGCCTCGGAAGCTTATCTCTCGATCAAAAGACACCGTAAGCATCATAACGCCACTACCGAGCAATATAACCGGAATAGATTGTGCGGCATTATATGTTAATGCGACATTCCCTCCGGAACTGAAACAATTCCGCCGTAGTATTCTTACATCCTTTGGCACTTTATTACTGATTCTTTTTGCTCTTTTTTCTTGGGTCTCTTTTATTATTCACAAAAAGATATCATCTCTTGAGACGAGAACTGTGATTATTACGCTAGAAAAAGAGGCGATAATTGGCCGATTGGCCGCCCAGGTGGCACATGACATTCGCTCGCCGCTTGTGGCACTGGACGCGGCGCTTGAGAACACCTCGGCCCTCCCAGAGAAGCAACGCGCTATCGTACGGCACTCACTCAACCGGATACGCGACGTGGCTAACAGCCTGCTTGAAAGAAACCGCCGGCAGCAGTGCCTATCCGGCGCCGGTCCTGCCGGCGAGTCGTCAGAAGTCCGC
>Ga0154401_108_pt3 | contig 15438 bp, 10 predicted proteins | sample RifGroB2_FD_115905 | JGI IMG/M metagenome (GOLD analysis project Ga0154401, IMG submission 115905) | Elusimicrobia bacterium GWB2_63_16
CGCGGACGGCGCGGCGGTGCCTATGCCGGCATTGCCGGTGCTGTCCACGTACAGGCCCTCGGGGTCTCCGTCCCCGGAGATCCAGTTGGAGCCGGTGATCAGTGCCTGCGTGAGCGTGTGGTCGCCCAGATTGTCGTCGCCCCCCACGTTGCTGAGGGCGGAGCCGTCGCCGTAATACCTGGCGCCGGCCGACAGGTAGACATGGGTAGAGACATAGACGCCGCCGTGGTAGGCGGCCGTCGCGGAGGAAAGCGCAACGCCCGGCGCCAGCGCCAGCCGGGCCGTCCCGATGCCCTGCGCGCCCGTGACCGTGACGGAAGAGGCGTTCAGGATCTGGTTGCCGGCCAGGTTAAAAGCCTGCGAGGCGGTATGCCCGCCCAGGCCGTCGCCGGCTATATTGCGCAGGCCGGAGCCGTCGGCGTAGATCACGCCGGCGGCGGACATCGAGGAAACTATAGTCCCGAACTGGTCGCGCCAGATCTGAGAGCGCGGGGCGGCGGGTACGGTCAGCACGTCCAGCCTTGCCTCGGGGATTTCGGTGCCGGCGCCGATATTGCCGTCGTTGCGGACTATTAAAAGCGGGAAGCCGGTAAAGTTCTCGGCGCGGAAGGCGTTCTCTGTCGCGCCGTCGGTATTGGCCCGCACCAGCAGCTTGCTGTTGCCGGCATCGGTGGACTGGCCGATCGCCACGCTCGAGGCTGTGCCCACCATGTACACGGTGTCGGTGCCCACGGCCCACAGGGCGGAATTGTCATTGGTATATGCGCCGTTGAGCGCCACCCAGGCCGAACCGTTATAGCCTTCGAAAGAGGAACCGCTGTAACGGATGGAACCGGGAACATCGCTGGAGCTGTCGCCCAGCCGGACCGCGCCGTTCACGTCGAGCCGCTGTTGCGGGGAAGCCGTGCCGATGCCCACGCTGCCGTTGGCCACCACTAGGCCGGAGGAAACCAGCACGCCGGGCAGGGCGGGGTGTTGCGCGGTAAAGGTGGCGCTGGAGGCGAAAGTGTTGGCCTGCGCCAGAGAGGCGTAGCCGGCCACGGCGTGGTCGCCCCAGGCAGCGGCGCCGTTCCAGGCTGCGCGTTCGCCGGCCAGGATAGCGTAAGCCGGGTGCGCGGCAAAGACCGGGTCGGTCTCGGCTATATTGGTCAGGCCGGAGCCGTCGGCGTACAGCACGCCCGCGGCGGTCATGGTGGCCACGGCCGTGCCGGCCGCGCTGCGCCAGATCTGCGAATTCCCGGCCACGGCGCCGCGCACGTCCAGGCGCGCCGCCGGCGCGTTGGTACTCACGCCCACGTTGCCGCCGGCGTCCACGAAGAGGCCTTCGCTGCCGCCGTCTCCGGAATACCAGAACGTCCCGGCCGCGAGGTTCTGCCCCAGCACATGGCTCCCCAGGTCGTCGCCCAGGGCACCCGCGGGCAGGCCGCGCAGCCCGGACGCGGCGGCGTACAGCACGCCGGTGGCGCTCATGGAAGCCTGCACCACCCCGCCGCCGTCCCGCCAGATCTGCGCGTAGCCGCCGGCGTCGCCGCGCACGTCCAGGCGCGCTTCAGGTGAGGGTTCCCCCACGCCCACGTTGCCGACCGCGTCCACGGCCAGGCCCTCGCCGCCGCCGTCTCCGGACACCCAGTTGGCGCCCAGCACCAGGTTCTGCGTCAGCGTATGGTCGCCCAGGTCGTCGGAACCGCTCACGTTGCTCAGTTGGGAACCGTCGCCGTAATACCTGGCGCCCGGAGCCAGGTAGACGTGGCTTGAGAAGTAGACCCCGCCGTAATGCAGCGCCGAGGCGGAGGAGAGGGAGACCGCCGCGTTGAGGCCCAACGAGGAGGCGGAGGCTATGCGCCTGTTGGCCATGTTGAGGTCCTGCGTGGCCGTGTGCGAGCCCAGGCCGTCGCCGGCTATATTGCGCAGACCGGCAGCGTCGGCGTAGAGCGTGCCGCCGGCGCTCATCGAGGCCACTATGACCCCGCCGGAATTCCGCCAGAACTGCGAGTAGGAGTCAGCCGCGGCGGCCTGCACGTCCAGCCGCGTCTGCGGCCCGGCCAGGCCCAGGCCCGCGTAACCCGTACCGGTCAGCACGGCGTGCTGGCCTGAAGCGGCCCAGCCGGGGGCGGTGCGCTGCACGGTATTGTCGGTATAAACGATGCCCCTGCTGCCAGCCGCGCCGGCGAGTTTCAGGTCGCCGTTATTGACGGTAAAGGTGCCGGTGGAAGCTTCCGCCGTGACCGAGTGCAGCGAGTAGACCGAGGAATAAAGAGGCTCCGGCTGCAGCCAGCCGCCGTCCAGGCTCATCCTGACGTAAGGGGTGATGTCCTTCCAGGGGATGGCCGTGAAATCCGCCTCGTTGGGCGTGCCGAGCGGGTAACGGAACAGGCCGGTGGAAACCACCACGTCCGTGGACCCGGAATTCCAGTATTCCGTAGCGCCGGAGGCGTCCGTTATGCTGAACTCCATAGACACAGTGCCGCTGAACAGCCGGCCGTCCTTGCGCAGCGTGCCCTGGTAGCTTATCAGGCCCGGCGAGGCGGCGTAGGCGCTCCCGGAGAACAGCACGGCCAGCGCGGCCGCTAAAATGTAAATTTTTCTCACAATCTCACCTCTTGCCGGGCGCCGCCGCCCGTGTCCTGGACAGCTCGAGGTAATACAGCGCCTCGTCGTTGTCGTCGTCCGAATCCAGCTCTTTTTCGAGCAGTTTTATGGCCCCTTCCCACTGTCTTCTCTCGTAGAGGGACAGGGCCTCCCGCAGGTTCGCGTGCCGCAGCTTCAGGCCCGCCTCCAGGCCGCGCAGCTTCTGGGCCTTCTTCAACTGGGCTTCGGTCTCTCCGGAGTTGCGCACTCCGCCGTACAGCGACTGCTGCTCCGACACCCTGGCGAACTGCAGCGCGGCCAGCATCCTGCTGTCGGCCTCCCCGCGGCCCTCCGCGAGGTACGGGTGATGTTTCTTCACCGTCTTAAAAAAGATGCCCCTGATCCTGGCGTCGGCGGCGGCCAGCGCCTCGGCGTTGTCCGAGTAGACGGGGAAAGCCCCGAGCAGCCGCTCATAGGCCGACACCGCCTCCGCGGCGGTGTCGGGGTTGGCGGCCAGCGAGCAGGCCAGGGAGAACTCCTCTTCCCACACGTCCATGCGGCGCTCGCGGGCGGCGTTCATTTCGTCGCGGCGCTCGCGGGCCCGCCGCGCTTCGTCGAGCAGCGCGTCCCTTTCCCTGGCCGCGGCGCCGCGCTCCGAGGCGGCCGCCCGTCCCGCGGCCGTTTTCAGGCGCGAGCGCGCGGCGGTGTCTGAGGGGTCGGCCAGCACGGCGTCCAGGAGCTTTATCACCTCGGCCCGGCGCGGGTCCGCCGGAGCGGTCTGGGCGCGCAGCGGCAAGACCCAGGCCAGCAGCGCCGCCGCGGCGGCGGCGGGGAGCGAGGTTCGCATTACCTGGGGTCCTCCAGCTTAACGCGGGCGCGCCTCATCAGTTCCAGCGCGTCCTTATAGCCGGGGTCGGCGGTCAGCGCTTCGTTGAGCAGCAGCACCGCCTCGTAATAGCGCTTTTCCTTAAGCAGGCCGCGGGCTTGCCCCGTCTTGCGTATGGCCTCTTCCTGCTCCGCGCTGAGGTGCCGGGTGACCGCCACCGGCCTGTCGAATTTGTAAGAGAGGGCGAACCGGTGGGCCGGGCCGAACTTGCCGTAGGAGGAAAGAGAGTAGTCGAACTGAAGCAGTTTCATCACCAGGCCGCCGCCGAGCCGCAGGCCGCTCCCGAGGTCTTCTCCGGACACGTAACCGGCTCGCACCGAGACCGCGCGCCAGACCTGGTATTCGGCCCCGGCGCAGAGCGCGGCGCCGGCGTCCTTCTGCTGCCTGACGTCGGCAGAAAAAGTTATGGGGTCCCCGGCCGCCAGCATGATATACGAGGCCCCGGCCCTGAAGACCGAGGGCGCCGGACCGGTTTCATTGTCAAATTTGAAGCCCTGCCCCAAGGACTGGGCGGAGAGACCCAACGCCAGCGCGCCGGCGGGCCGCCGCTTTATCCAGAGCAGCCCGGCGTCGGCCAGCGCCGCCGTCGCGGAGATCCCGTCCAGCTTCTCGCGCGCGTACTTGAGCGTAACTCCGGCGAAGAGGCCGGACAGCCTGTCCTGCCAGGGCCCGGCCAGGCGCGCCGCGTAGCTCAGCCCGGCGGCCAGGCTGCCCGCCTCCACGCCGCCGGCGGCCGCGCCGGAGTTATCGTAGCCGTCGATGCCGGGCACGGTCAGCGCCAGCACGGAAACCGCGGCCGCGCCGTAGCGCAGCGGCTGCGCGTAAGCGGCCTGCTGCGAATTGATCCCCTCCAGCCAGGAGTTATAGGTGAAAGCCGCTTCCTTGTAGGCCGTGCGGCCCAGTGCCGCCGGGTTGGCGGCCAGCGCGCCCAGCAGGTCGCCGTAACCGCCCGCGCCGGACTCGCCCATGGCGACCACCCTCGGGCTCTGCACGATGCGCAGGAATTCCCCGCCGGAGGTGCCGGCCCCGGCCGCAGCGCTGCCCGCGGCGGCGCAGAGCAGCGCGCAGCAGGCGGAAAGCAATTTAGGCGAGAAATGATTTTTCATCCTTTATTTTATGACCACCAGTTTGCCCGTTTTCCTGCTGGAGCCGGAAGTGACCTCCCACAGGTAGACGCCGCTGGCCACGGTCTGGCCGGAGGAGTTTTTCAGGTCCCATTTCATCGACGGAGGCGCCGCCTCCAGCTCGCGCACCAGCGCCCCGGTGACGGTATAGATGCGGATCTTGCCGTAGGCCGGCAGGTTGGTGAAAGTTATCAGGTCGGTCCAGCTGCCGTACCTGGCCGCGTCGTTGGCGCCCGGCCTGAAAGGGACGGGGTAGGCGTAGACCGGGGTCAGGTCCGCGTCCGGCACGGCCAGCAGGGCGTAGTCCGAAAAATGCGAGACGGTCTGCGACACGGTCCTGGCGGCGCTGTCCACGGAGGCGCCGGTCTGCTTCACCCAGAGGCCTTTGGTCTCGTCGAGGCGCCAGACCGCCAGCGAGGAGGTCTTCAGCCGGGCGAGCGAGCCGTCCACCAGGCCGTCTCCGTCGGCGTCGGCATAAGGCAGCGTGACCACGCAGGCGGAATTGGGCTGCAGGCTGTTGCCGGCCGCGTCGTAGGGCGTCACGCTGAGCGTGCGCACGAATTCCGGCGAGCCCGGCAGCGCGGCCAGCCGGGTGTTGGCTTCCCTGATCCCGGGGCGGGAGGCGTCGGTGGAGAGGGCCACGAAGAAATCCTCCGGGTAGGCGTTGGCCGGTATGCGCACTCGCGCGGCGCGGTCGGTAAAGGCCGCGGCGGTATTGTCCGCCAGGTGGTCCATGATGACCGAGAAATACACGGTCGAGGCGGGCGCGAGCGGGGAGCCGCTGGCGTCGGCGAGAGAGGAAGAAAAACTGACGGCGAAAACCCCGCCTTTGGGCCACGAGTCCTGCGGCGAGACCACCAGCTTGCTGCCCGAGTAGCCCACCGTGACCGTCCAGGTGGAATTGACGGCGTTGCCGGCGTTGTCATAGACCTGCGTCACCGTTACGCCGTGGTCGGAGAGTTCCTCGGCGATCTCGCCGCCGAAGACCAGGTCCAGCGTTTCCCCCGGCGTCATCCCCCAGAGGCCGCCGTCGGCCAGCACCGAGGAGGTGGACGCGATGGCGGCCAGCCCGGGGCTGATCACTTCGGCCGGCACCAGCGACAGGTAACCGGACCAGAGAGAGGAGGGCGCGGAGACCAGCAGGCCGGCGCTGGCGCAATTATCCCCCACGGTATAGGAAAGGTCATAGGCGCCGGTAGAGGCGCTGACCACGGCCAGCGGCGCGTCGGAAGAGCGTATCTTCTCCCAGGCGCAACTGGCGGCGGCCGGGAACAGGGCCTGGAGCAGGAGAAGCAGCGGGAGCGGGCTTTTTATCATATCCGGTCTGCCGGCCTCGGGGAGGCACGGGAATATACCCGTTTATTATATAAAACGGGCGCGCAGTAAAGGATAATTATTAACGCGGGGTTAATTCCGCTACTTTTTAAGCCAGGCGGCCGCGCGCAGGCCCTTGAACTTGCCGGCGCCGGTCAGGCCTTCCACGTGCGCGTTATAGCGCGTCTGGACGGGCTTGTTCTTGCCCAGCCCTCCGGAGGCGGTGGCGTTCTGGACGAAACCGGCGTTCACCGGGAAAGCCGTGACCAGGTAGGCGTGCGCGGCGGCGGTATCGCGCACCGAGTAGACCAGCAGGTGAGTGTTGCCGCCGGCCGGCGCCAGGAACGGGGCGAAATCGGTGCGCAGCGTCACGCGGCGGCCGCCCGGGAGCGCCACCTCCTCGGTAAGGCGGGTGCGCTTGACGGCTGAGAAAGCGTATTTTTTCACGGCCCCCGAGCAGCCGGCCCCCGCTTTTTGCAGCGCGGCCCAGGCGGCGGGGTCGTCCTTGAGGGCGATGCCGCCCGCGAGGCAGGTAACGTTGGCCAGCAGCGTCCCCTCCGACGGAGAGGGGCCGGCGGAACCGGCCGGCAGGCCCAGGCCTTTCTCTATATCCGGCTTCACCCAGCGCGCGCGCTTGAAGCCGTACTTGGTGGGCAGCAGGCTGAACAGGTAACCGTAAGTGTGCTCCAGCCCGGCGTGGGCGATGCGGCCGCGGGGCTGCGCGGCGCCCAGGCGCGCGGCTATGAAGGAAAGTATCTCGGGCCGCACTATCTCGCCGTTGGCGAGTTCGTCGTAATTTATGCTCTCGCCCCAGAGCCCGAGCAGGCCGGGGGTGGCGCGGTCCTTGTCCATCTGGGCCAGCAGGCCGGGCAGGGACGCCGCGAGAACCTGTTCCAGGCCGGCACCGGAGTCGGCGGCGGCAAGTTCCCGCGCCGCTCCGGCCCAGGGGCAGTCTTCCGCCGCCTCCCCCGCGGCGGGGCAGGCGGCGGACAGCGGGGCCAGCAGCAGCGGCAGCAGGGCGGCGCTGAAGAGCAGACGCCTGATCATGCCGTCCTCCCAAAATCAGCCGGGCTGACGGTGTAATAACGGGTGCCGCAGGGGTAACCAGGATACGGCCCGCAGTTCCCGTCCTGGCCAGCCGGGGCGGCCGTGCTCTTGCTGACGGAGTTGGCGATATCCTGCAGCGTTTCCGGCTTAGCAGAAGCATCCGCCTGGGCGGGCTTCTGAGCCTTGAAACAGGCGGCCAGCCCGGCCAGGCCGAAAGCCAGCAGGCCGAGTATGCCGAACCGCGCGACGCGGTTCACCTCGGCCCTGGTCAGGCCGGTCTTTTCGCCGAGTTCATAAAGTTTTTTCATAACCCCTCCGCCAACTGATCAAGATTGATTCTATTAATTTTCCGGCCTAAAACAAAGCCGGCGCCCTTTCGGGCGCCGGCCGTTGTCTGGAAACCCGGATTATTTGCCGGACTTCGGGGCTTCGGTCGTCGCGGCGGCCGGGGCGGCGGCGGGAGCCGCGGTCTCGACGGCGGTGCCGGACACCTGCTCGGTGGCGGCCGGGGCGGCCTCGGGGGCGGCGGCTTCCTGCTTCTTGCAGGCCACGGCCAGCATCAGCGCCACGAGGGGCAGTACGAACATTATGGTCTTCTTCATTTGTTGTTTCTCCTGTTGATATACCGGGAACTTAAGCGTCCCGCGGTTGTAATTCACTAAAGCCAAAAAAAAGGCGGACCCCTGGTCCGCCCCCTGTATAGTAAAGCCTATAATATTCCGGCCCGGGGGCGCAAATCTACCCCTGCCGGCGCCGGGAGCGCCTGAACGCCCAGGCGGCGGCCGCTTCGCGGGTGAACACAGCCGGCGCATCCTCCGCCGGCGGCGGCCCATGCGGAGATGCTGCTCCGGCCAGCGCGGCTTTCAGCAGTTCCCGGCCCAGCGACAGGGCCGCCGCGGCAGCCGCGGCCGCGCTTTTTCCTTCGGAGTACCGCGCGAGGAATTCCGCGGCCATGCGGCCCTGCAGATCCCGCTCCACCAGCCGCGCGCAGGCCGCGGCCTCCGGCGAAGGGCGCTGTTCGTTCTCGCCGGACAGCGTGAAATATTCCAGCGCCGCGGCCGCGCTGACCAAGGCCTGCTCCAGCTCCGCGGCGGAGTCGCCGGCGCCGCCTGCCAGGCGCCTGACGGCCAGCTCCAAACCGGCGCTCTCCTCTTCCCGGCCGAACGCCGCGAGCCCTTTATCCAGCAGGCGCCGGCGCAGCGCGGAGTTCAAAGCGGCCCGCTCGCCTTCCTTTTTGACGGCCTCGAAACGCAGAGCGGGGCGTTGCGGCTGGAACATAAATTCAGTCACGGCGCGTGTCTCGAAACCGGCTTCCGCCAGCAGTTCAGCCAGCAGTTCTTTCGGAAAGCAATAGGCGTGCCCCATGCCGGCTGTCTCGGGGCCGTAAACCCAGCCCAGCGCGGCTTCTCTGGCGGCGGCGTCCCCGGCTAGAAAGACGGAAAAGGTCTTCTCTATGTCCGGCGTCTCTATCGTCAGCGCCCCGCCCGGCCGCAGCACGCGCCAGCACTCGGAAAGAAAATATTTAGCCTTAAAAAAACCCAGGTGCTCGATCAGCTGCAGCGCCTTGATCTCCTCTACGGAGGCGCTTTCCAGGGGCAGGTCATAAGCCTCCATCAGGCTGTCGGCCGCCGAGTCCGGACTATTGTCGGCGTTCAGCCAGCCTTCCAGGCGGTTATAGCCGCAGCCTATGTTCAGCTTCATTTGCCCGGCCCCCCGCCCCGGCCGCCGGAGAAAAAGCGGCCCAGCCGCAGGAAGACTTCCGGCGCCGCCAGCCCGTCCAGGGTCCCGCGCCAGCCGGCCGGCTTCAGCTCCGGCATGTACTCCTCTATGCTCCTGAAACAGTAGGGATCGTTGTGGAGCCGGCCGGTCTTCATCAGCGACATCTCGCTGCAGCCGCCGCGGCAGGTCTCCAGGCTGGGGCAGCCGGCGCAGTTGGGGCCGGCGTCCTCTTTTTTAAAATCGCGTGTATAGGCGAAAGCGCCGGGCCTGTTCCAGATCTCGTAAAAACCGGAGGCTCTCACGTTCCCCTCCACGAAACTCTCGTCGTTCATGGCCAGGCAGCCCATTACGCCGCCGTCGCTCCTGATGCCGGCCACCGAGATGCCCGCCTGGCAACCCTCCCATTTCTCGTAAAGAGACACGTTCTTGAGCAGGCCGGAATGGTAGCCCAAATCGTGCGCGCCTATCACCGGCAGTTCCTCCGGCTTAAATTCGCGGCGGCAGGCCTCGACGAAGAGGCCGACGGCGTAGAACTCCTCCTTGTCCAGCAGGAATTCCCGGCTGAAGCGGCCGCCCTCGCCGCCGGCCGTCTGCACCTGCCAGGCTATGCCGCGGCCTTTCAGGAGGCCGCGCAGCGCCGGCAGCTCTTTAATATTCAGTTTGTGGACGGTGGTTATCACGCTGACCGGCAACCCCTCGGCGAGGCAGCGCTCGATAAAGGCCGAGGACTTGGCGAAAGCCCCCCTCATGCCGCGTATCCTGTCGTGCAGCGCCGGGTCGGCCGCGTCCAGACTCACCGCCACGGCCCGCGGCCGCAGCGCTTTCAGCCCGGCGAAGATCTCCTCGGACTGCACGGTACCGTTGGTGATGACGGAGAGCTCCATGCCGAGCTCGCGCACCCGGCGGGCGATGTGGAAAAAATCGGGCCGGAGCAGCGGTTCGCCGCCCATCAGCGCCACCCCGCGGCAACCCGCCCGCCTGAGGTCGTCGCAAAGAGCCAGCGCCTCCTCCGGGGAAAGCTCCGCCTCGCGGCGGCCGCCGGCCGTGGAGCCGCAATGCAGGCAGCCCAGGTTGCAGGCCAGCGTCAATTCCCAGACCGCGCAGGCCGGTACATACTTTACTGTCAAGATAGCCCTCCGCTCAAAACCCTATGATACAACAGCGCGGCCCCCCCGGCAAGGCCTTTTTTATAATAAAACCCTAGACCGCTCATAAGGTAAACAATTATAATATGGGTAGTCTTTCCAGAACGACCCTGGATCTTCGCAAACGGAGAACAGCTTGACTTCAACCGCGCCGCGCACGGGAACGTCCCTTAATCTGACCTATTCAGCCGAAGCCTCCTCCTGTCTGAGGGACCTCGGCCAGCCGTATACCCTGAAGAGCAGGGACGGCGCCCCGGCCTTCGCGCCGGGCCTCTCCTCCGACGGAGCGGCCGTTCCGCCCTGCCTCCCCTGCCATCTCGGCGACCCGGCCTTTCTGGCCGCTCACGGCCTGAAGTTCGCCTACGTCGGCGGCTCCATGGCCAACGGCATCAGCTCCACGCAGCTCGCCGAAGCCCTCGGCCGTGCCGGCATGCTGGGCTTCTACGGCGCTGCCGGCCAGCCGGTAGAGGAAGTGGACAAGGCCATAGACCGGCTGCAGGCCGCCGGCGGCTTTCCTTTCGGTTTCAATTTGATACACAGTCCTTCAGACCCGGCGCTGGAAGCGGCCCTGGTGGACCTGTACCTCAAGCGCGGCGTGCGCCTGATAGAGGCCTCGGCCTTCATAGGCCTGACCCTGCCGCTCATCCGCTTCCGCACCGCCGGCATCGCTCGCAACGCGGCCGGCGGCATAGAGACCCCCAACCGGGTGATAGGCAAGGTCTCGCGCGTGGAAGTGGCCGAGCGCTTCTTCTCCCCGCCCGAAGAGAAGTTCCTCAAAGAGCTGGTGTCCCGCGGCGAGCTGACCCCCGAGCAGGCCGAGCTGGCCTCGCAGGTGCCCGTGGCCGAGGACGTCACCGCCGAAGGCGACTCCGGCGGCCATACAGACAACCGCCCGCTGGTCAATCTGCTGCCCACTATCCTGGCCCTGCGCGACCGCGTTCAGGCCGAGCGCGGTTACGCCGCGGCTCCCCGCGTGGGCGCCGGCGGCGGTATAGCCACCCCGGAGGCCGCCGCCGCGGCCTTCATGATGGGCGCGGCCTACGTGGTGACGGGCACCGTCAACCAGGCCTGCGCCGAATCCGGCACCACCGACCTGGTCAGGACGCTGCTGGCCGGCGCCGGCCAGGCCGACGTGGCCATGGCGGCCGCGGCCGACATGTTCGAGATGGGCGTCAAAGTGCAGATCCTCAAGCGCGGTACCATGTTCGCCATGCGCGCCAACAAGCTTTACGACTACTACCGCGCCTATAACGGCTTCGAAGAGATCCCCGCCGACATCCGGGCGACGCTGGAGCGCGACTATTTCCGCAAGCCCTTCGCCGAGGTCTGGGCCGGCACGCGCGATTATTTCCTGCGCCGCGACCCGGCCCAGACCGAGCGCGCGGAACGCGAGCCCCGCCACAAAATGGCGCTGGTCTTCCGCTGGTACCTCAGCCAGACCTCGCGCTGGCCGCTGGCCGGCGACGAGAGCCGCAAGCTGGACTACCAGATCTGGTGCGGCCCGGCCATGGGCGCCTTCAACGAATGGGCCCGGGGCTCCTTCCTTGAAGCGCCGAAGCACCGCGCGGCCGTGACCGTGGCCCGCAACCTGCTCGCCGGCGCCGCGGCGCTGACCCGCCTGCACGCGCTGCGCTGCCAGGGCGTGGCCGCCGACAGCCGGCTGGCCAGGCAGGAACCCCGGACGGCGGAAGAGCTGTCCCGTTTTTTTTAACAGCAGCATAAACTCCGTGAGCGGCGCGGCCGAGGGGCGGCCCCGACGAGGATACCATGAGCGCTAAAAAAGAGACCACGCAATCCCCCATCGCCATAGTCGGCATCGGCTGTCTTTTCCCCAAAGCGGAGAACGCGCGCCGCTTCTGGGCGAACATCAAGAACGGCGTGGACGCCATAACCGACATCCCGGCCTCCCACTGGCTGCCCGAAGAACATTACGACAAGAACCCCAAGCGGCCGGACATGACCTACGCCCGCCGCGGCGGCTTCATCCTCCCCGTGGATTTCGACCCGTCCGAGTTCGGCCTGGCGCCCAACGCGCTGGAGGCCACCGACAGCGCCCAGCTGCTGGGCCTGCTGACCGCCAAGATGGCCCTCGAGGACGCGGGCTACGGCCCCGGCCGCGATTTCGACCGCGGCCGCGTCAGCGTTATCCTCGGCGTCACCGGGGCGCTGGAGCTGGTCATCCCCCTCGGCGCGCGCCTGGGCCACCCGAAGTGGCGCAAGGCCCTCGGCGAGTTCGGCATCACCGGCGCCGACGCCGAAGCCATTATTTCCCGCATGCAGGAGGACTATGTCCCGTGGCAGGAGAGCTCCTTCCCCGGGCTGCTGGGCAACGTGGTCAGCGGCCGCATAGCCAACCGCTTCAACCTCGGCGGCACCAACTGCGTGGTGGACGCGGCCTGCGGCTCCTCGCTGGGCGCCGTGCACATGGCCACGCTGGAGCTCGCGGCCGGCCGCTCCTCCATGGTAGTCACCGGCGGCGTGGACTGCTTCAACGACATTTTCATGTACATGTGCTTCAGCAAGACCCCGGCGCTGTCGGCCTCCGGAGACGCCAGGTCCTTCGACGCCTCCGCCGACGGCACCGCCCTGGGCGAGGGCCTGGGCATGATGGTGATGAAGCGCCTCGAGGACGCCGTGAAGGACGGCGACCGGATCTACGCCGTGCTCAAGGGCGTGGGCTCCTCCTCCGACGGCAAGGGCAAGGCCATCTACGCCCCCAGCTCCGAGGGCCAGGCCCGCGCGCTGCGCAACGCCTACGCCGCGGCCGGCGTGGACCCCTCCACCGTGGAACTCGCCGAGGCGCACGGCACCGGCACCACCGTGGGCGACGGCGTGGAACTGGACGCCCTCACCGAGGTTTACCGCGACAGCAGGAAGGAGGGCACCTGGTGCGCCCTCGGCTCGGTAAAATCCATGATCGGCCACACCAAGGCCGCAGCCGGCTCGGCGGGCCTGATAAAGGCCGCCCTCTCGCTCTACAACAAAACCCTCCCCCCGACTATAAAGGTCAACGCCCCGCTGAAGCCGCTGGCCGAAGGTACCACCCCCTTCTACCTCAACGCCGACCTGCGCCCCTGGGTAAAGAAAGACCACCCGCGCCGCGCCGGCGTCTCCGCCCTGGGCTTCGGCGGCTCCAATTTCCACGCCATACTCGAGGAGCATACCCCGGGCAAGGCGCAGCCCGACTGGGATGGCGACGCGCAGATCGCCGTCTTCTCCGGCAATAATGCCGGCGAGCTAAAGCAGGCTTTGGCCGCCTGGCAGGGCCTGGACTGGGACGGAGTGCGCCTGGCCGCCGCGCGCGCCCGCGCCGCCTTCAAGCCCTCCGCCCCCGCCCGCCTCGGCTTCGCGTTGGAGCGGAATTCCGACTGGCAGAAGACCATCGCCTCGGCGCTCTCCAACCTGGACTCGCAGAAAGCCGCCGCCTGGACCACGCCCGACGGCATTTATTACTCTTCGGCCGCTCCGGAAAAACTGGCAGTGCTGTTCCCCGGCCAGGGCGCGCAGTACCCCGGCATGCAGCGCGACCTCGCCTGCCGCTTCCCCGAGGCGCTGAACGTTCTCGCCGCGGCCGACGCGCAGTTCGGCGGGGATAAGCCGCTCTCCGACTATCTCTATCCCCGCGCGGCCTTCACTCCAGAGGGCAAGCAGCGCCAGGCCGAAGATTTGAAGGATACCCGCGTGGCGCAGCCCGCCCTCGGCGCCGCCGAACTGGGCGCCTGGCGCGCCCTGTCCGCCTTCGGCCTCAAACCCGCCGCTTTCGCCGGCCACAGCTACGGCGAACTGCCGGCCCTGTGCGCGGCCGGCGTCTACTCCGACGCCGACCTCTTCTCTCTCTCCAAGTTGCGCGGCGCCCTGATGGCCGCCGGCGCCGGCGACCGGGGCGGCATGATAGCCGTGCAGGCCCCGCTGGCCGAAGTGGAGAAAGCCGTCAGGGAAGAGAAGCTGGACCTGGTCATAGCTAACAAGAATACCCCGGCTCAGTTCGTGCTGTCCGGCGCCACCGCCGAGATAGCGCGCGCCGCCGAGCGGCTGGCCGCCCGCGGCCTCAAGTGCACCGTGCTGCAGGTCTCCGCGGCCTTCCACAGCCGGCTCGTGGCCGGCGCGCAGAAGGACTTCGCCGCCGCCCTCTCCAAGGTAAAGTTCAACAAGCCGCAGACCGCCGTCTACGCCAACAAAAGCGCCGCCGCTTACCCCGAGGCCGCCGACAAGGCCCGCGAGACGCTGGCCTCCCAGCTGGCCTCCCCGGTGGAATTCACCGCTATGGTGGAAAAGATGCACGCCGACGGCATAAGAATATTCCTGGAGGTGGGCCCCGGCGCCCGCCTGACCGGCATGGCCTCCGCCATACTGGCCGGCAAGGAGCACACCGCTTTCGCGCTGGACGCTTCCTCCGGCAAAAAGAACGGCGTGGCCGACCTGGCCCGCGCCCTGGCGCGCCTGGCCGCGCTGGGCTGCGCCGTGGACCTGACCGCCTGGGAAGGCGGCGAGGCCGGCGCCAGGGACGCCGACAGGAAAGTCTCCAAACTGGCCGTAAAACTGACCGGGGCCAATTACCGCTCGTCCCGCCCTGCCGCGCAGGCCCCGCGGCGCCAGCTTAGCCTTCAGAGCGCCGCCCAGCCGCAGCAGTTCGCCCCCGCGGCCCCGGCCGTTCAGGCTTACGCCAGCGAAGCCCTGCGCGTGACGCAGGAAAGCATGGCCGCGCTGCAGAAGATGCAGGAGCAGACCGCCCTGCTGCACGCCAGGTTCCTCGAGGGCCAGGAAGCGGCCCAGCGCTCTTTCCAGGCTCTGCTCGACCAGCAGCAGCAGTTCTTCACCGGCACTCCGGTTCAGCCGTTGCCGGCTTACCAGCCCGCCATCGCGCCTCGCGCCGCGGCCCCTGTCCAGGCGGTGATACCTGCGCCAGCGCCGGCACAGGCCGCGCCCGCGGCCGCCGGCCCCGACGTCTCGAAGGTGCTGCTCGACATAGTTTCCGCCCAGACCGGCTATCCCGCCGAGTCGCTCAATCCCGACATGGACATGGAGTCCGACCTCGGTATCGATTCGATAAAGCGCGTGGCCATCCTCTCGGAACTGCAGGAGAAACTACCCTCCGCCCCGCGCATCACGCCGGAACAGTTAGGCACCATACGCACCCTGCGCCAGGTGGCCGCCCACCTCGCCGCCGGCATGCCCGCAGCCGCCGCTCCCGCGCAGAAGCCCGCCGCGCAGGAGAGGAAAACCGAAGCCGACGTGATAACCCGCGAAGTGCTCAAGGCCGCCGACTTCAACCCGGCCGCGCCCCGTGAAAAAACGGCGCTGGATAAAAACCTGCCCCTCTGGGTGACCGATGACAATTCCCCTCTGGCTGACGGCGTGGTGACAGCCCTCGCCGGCCTGGGCTACAAGGCCGTAAAGGTATCGCTCGACGACAAACCGGCCGGCCAGCTGGCCGGACTGGTAATACTGTCCCCCGCCGCCAGGCTGGGCAAGAAGGATTTCTGGACCGCCGACTCGGAGCGCTTCCTCAAGCGCGCCTTCCGCCTGGCGCAGGCCGCAGGGCCGGCGCTGCGCGATACCGGCAAGAAGGGCGGCGCCTGCCTGATGACGGTTTCCCGCCTGGACGGCTCCTTCGGCCTCTCCGGACTTCAGACCG
>Ga0154401_124_pt1 | contig 14499 bp, 14 predicted proteins | sample RifGroB2_FD_115905 | JGI IMG/M metagenome (GOLD analysis project Ga0154401, IMG submission 115905) | Elusimicrobia bacterium GWB2_63_16
TGACCTGGTAGGACTTGAGCAGCTTGATGCGCTCGGCCCACACTTCCTTGGCCTCGCCCATGCTCACCCACACGTCGGTGTGGATAAAGTCCGCGCCCTTCACGGCCTGGTCGGCCTTGTCGGTGATGGTCACGCGGGCGCCGGAGAGCTTGGCTATCTCCTTGCACTTGGCCACCAGGTCGGCGTCGGGCTGCAGACCCTTGGGCGCGCCTATGCGCACGTCCATGCCGAGTATGGAGCCTATGACGAGCAGCGAGCGGCCCATGTTGAAGCGGGCGTCGCCCACGTAGGCGTAGGAGATCTTCTCGAGGGGCTTGGAGCAGTGCTCGGTCATGGTCAGCACGTCGGCCAGCATCTGCGTGGGGTGCCACTCGTTGGTGAGGCCGTTCCACACCGGTACGCCGGCGTACTTGGCCAGCTCTTCCACGATCTCCTGGCCGAAGCCGCGGTATTCTATGCCGTCGTACATGCGCCCGAGCACGCGGGCGGTGTCTTTCACGGTCTCTTTGTGGCCCATCTGGCTGCCTGAGGGCTCCAGGTAGGTCACGTGCGCGCCCTGGTCGTGGGCGGCCACCTCGAAAGCGCAGCGGGTGCGGGTGGAGGTCTTCTCGAAAATGAGGGCGATGTTCTTGCCGGTGAGCCGCTGCTGCTCGGTGCCGGCGTACTTGGCGTTCTTGAGGTCCTTGGACAGCTTGAGCAGGAAAGTCAGTTCCTGCCTGGTGAAGTCGAGTTCTTTGAGAAAGTGCCTGTTTCTAAGATTGAATCCCATTTTAATTCTCCTTAAAAGATATTAGTCGTTTACTTCTGCTGAATCTTTTTGAGCGCCAGCTCGTAGAGGGCGATCTTCTTGTGGGTGTCGCCGAAGTACTTCATCGCCCACGGCGTGGGGAAGAAGACTACCGGGTTGCCGTCCGAGTCCGTGCCGGGGCGCACATTGTCGCCCAGATGCAGCAGGCCGGAGTTCACCTGCGCCGCGCCCTCTTCGTCGAGCCAGCGCACGAACTGCCAGGGGCAGGACTCAATGACCGACTTCACGCCGTATTCCGCCTCCAGCCTGTACTGCGTCACCTCGAACTGCAGCGGACCTACCGCGGCCAGCAGGGGGCTCGAGGTCGGCGCGTCCTTTACCTGGAACTGCTGCACCACGCCTTCGAGGATGAGCTGTTCCAGGCCGTCTCGGAAAGGCTTGAACTTGCTGGGCACCGGGTTGGTCAGGTAGGTGAAGCATTCCGGGGGGAAGCGGGGTATCTCGTCGAAAACTATGGCGGGGTTCTCGGTCAGCGTATCGCCGATCTTGTAGTCCTGGTGTCCCACCAGACCCACGATATCGCCGGGGTAAGCCTCGTCCACGGTCTCGCGGTCCTGGCCGAACAGCTTGTTGGAATTGGAAAGGCGCACCTTGCGGCCGTCGCCCATGTGGTGCACCGTCATGTCGCGCGTGAACTTGCCCGAGCAGACCCGCACGAAGGCCACCTTGTCGCGGTGGCGCGGGTTCATGTTGCCCTGGATCTTGAAGATGAAGCCCGAGAAGGCGGGGGTTTCCGGGGTGATGGACCCCATAGTGGCGTCCCGCGGGCCGGGCGGGGCCGAATGCTCCACGAAGCCGTCGAGCATCAGCTGGATGCCGAAATTGTTGACCGCGCTGCCGAAGAACACCGGCGTCACCTCGCCCGCCAGCACGGCCTCCTGGTCGTAGGCGGTGCCCGCCAGTTCCAGCATGCCCACTTCCTCTATAAAATTCCTGTAGCTGACCGCGTCCAGCTTTTCCTTTATGAGCGCATCCTCCAGGCCGGCCGTCTCCACGCCGGCCTTGAAAGCGCCGCCGGGGGTGCGCTCGAACAAATGCGCCTGTTTCGTCATGCGGTCGTAGACGCCGCGGAAATCGGTGCCGTTGCCCATGGGCCAGTTCACCGGGAAGGGCTTGAGGCCCAACACCTTCTCCAGTTCGTCTATCAGCTCCAGCGGCTCGCGGGAGGGGCGGTCCATTTTGTTGATGAAGGTAAAAATAGGGATGTGGCGGCGGCGGCAGACCTCGAAGAGCTTGAGCGTCTGCGCCTCTATGCCCTTGCCGCCGTCTATCACCATCACGGCGGCGTCCACGGCGGTGAGCACGCGGTAGGTGTCCTCGGAGAAATCGCGGTGGCCGGGGGTGTCGAGGAGATTGATGCGGTAGCCGGCGTAGTCGAACTGCAGCACGGTGGAGCTGATGGAGATGCCGCGCTTCTTTTCCAGCTCCATCCAGTCGGAGGCGGTGGCGCGCTGGTTCTTGCGGGCGGTCACGGTGCCGGCCAGATGCAGGGCGCCGCCGTAAAGCAGCATCTTCTCGGTCAGCGTGGTCTTGCCGGCGTCGGGATGTGAAATGATGGCGAAGGTGCGGCGTCTCTTGATCTCGTCCATTGAAGGTATAGATTATCTTTTATAGGGGAGGAAAAACAAACGCCCGGAGCGGCTCGCCCCGGGCGCTGCGGCCGGTAAGATCAGGGCCTGGCCAGCCGGGCCAGCAGTTCCGCCGCGGCTTCCTGCAGCAGCCGCTGTCTCTCCTCGGGGGCGGCCGCGGCCGCCCGCTGCAGCGCGGGGCCGGTGCGCAGCACTATGAAATCGGCGTCCTCCTGGCTGATGCCGTCCACCACCATGCTCTTTATGCGTTTCTCGATGAGCTGGCGCTCGGCGGGGTGCCTGTCGGAAACCACTCTGACGGCCAGGGCGTAGGCTTCCACCTTCATCACCCAGACCGGCTCGTTCTCGGGGGTGCAGGCGCGCTCCAGCACCACGGTCTCGGCCACTCCGCCTACGGAGACGGCGAGCAAAAAGGGTTTGCAGAGCCTGGGCGCCCTGGCCGGGGCGGGCGCCGGCGGCAGCGGGGCGGCGGCCAGCGTGAGCGGGACCGAGGGTTTGTCGAAATCAAAAGCGGCGGCGCCGCGGGGGGCGGAGAAGAACAGGACGGAAAGAACGAAGGGGACCAGGGCTTTGTTTAACATAAACCTCCTCTAACCTGTATATAGTTTAGCCCGTCCGCGGGTTTCCAGCCACGGCCTAAAGGCCCAGCGATTGGCGGTTTTTGGGGCAGGCGGGCCTGGGTCCGGGGGGCATGCGGGGGCCACAAGGCCCCGCTCCCCGCGGCCATCATGCCCAGGCGGGCCTGGGCCTTAATACGCCAGGCCGGGGGGTCTTCCGCCTCAATCGGCGGCGGCCTGAAGATTGATAGCATTTGACTATCGGGAACGGAGGATACATGCGCAAACTTTTAGCCGCCATACTCTTGATAGCCGCCGGAGCGCCCGTCAGGGCCGCCGAAGCCGACCACTTCACGCTGCCCGACGCCGAGCTGGTGGACATCACCGCCGAGGTGAACCGCCTGGCCAACGACGGCCTGCAGGCCGCCATAGACGACCTGAACGCCCAGGGCGGCTGCGACGATTCCGCCAAGAGCGAAGAGCTCCTCTACGACCGCCTGACCGACGTGTTCTCCAACCACAAGAAAGGCCAGCTGGTGCAGGCCATCATCCACGGCGACGTGCCCCGCACCGTGATCCCCCTTAAGGAATCCCTCTACAGCGAGTGGAGCATCTGGAACGGCTTCCTGCTCGGGCGCCGCGGCGCCGCCAAGAGCCCGCTGGCCCTCTCCCCGCTCATCAAGATCGGCGACGTGGTGATAGGCGTCGACAAGCTCGAGCACATGTTCGGCATGGGCCAGCGCTACTTCAAGGGCCATTATCTCAACGGCAAGCCCCTGGTCTCCGTGCTCAAGGGCGGCATCTTCAAGGAGAAGACCTTCCTGGGCGGCAACATGCTGGCCACCGGCGTGTTCTCCTACGCCGACCTCTCCGCAAATTTCAACGGCATGCGCTTCTGGAACCACATGCTGCAGAAGCGCGACGACGTGCTGGGCGCGCAGCATAACGCCGGCCCCTACCTGACCTGCAGCGCCGGCAAGTGGACCGCCAACGCCGAGCGCCCCATAGACCTGCGCACCTACGTGGACGCCACCATGCAGGAGAGCATCAACTGCTCCAAATTCGCCACCGCCGCCGGCGCCCGCAAGTTCCACGAGGGGCTGGCCTCCATGCAGGCCAAGAACGGCGCCCGCATCTTCTCCTGCCCCGAGAACCCCGGCCTGCTCGACGATTCCGCCCGCAAGTACGAGGTGGAGGTCGCCGGCGACTCCAGCGGCCATACCCTGGACCACTGGATCATCAACCGCGAGGGCAACGGCAAGGTCTCCTACTTCAACGAATTCTGAGCCCCCGCCAGCTAAAAGAACACCCGGGCCGCCCCGGGTGTTTTTTTGCGGCTTTCCCTGCCCGCCAGTTTGCTATATTATCCTTGAAACGCCTATGACCGAGCCCAGGAAGAAAGTACTGGTGGTGGACGACGACGAGATGCTGCGCGACCTCGCCGCGGACATCCTGTCGGCCGAATTCGAGGTGCAGACCGCCAAGGACGGCCAGGAAGGCTGGGAGAAGGCGCAGGCCTGGCGCCCCGACCTGGTGGTGACCGACCTGATGATGCCACGCATGCACGGCTACGAGCTGTGCGGCCTGCTCAAGGGCAAGGACGGCATCCCCGGCGTCAAGATCATCGTCAGTTCCTCCAAAACTTTCACCACCGACGTCTCGCAAGCCAGGGCCGCCGGCGCCGACGAGTACCTGGTAAAGCCCTACATGCCGGCGGAGATGCTGAAGCTGGTGCGCAGCCTGTTCGGCGGAGCGGCCCCGGCGCTCGCGCCGGAACCGGAGATGGCGGTCACGGGCCGCGGCGCGGCGCCCGCGCCGGAGGAACTGCTGGCCCGGCCGGCCGGCAACGGGCGGCTGCCGGTGTACGTGCGCTTCTGGGGTACGCGCGGCTCCTGTCCCACCAGCAACGCCAAGGTGGCCGGTTACGGCGGCAATACGGCCTGCGTAGAGCTCAGGATAGGCGACACGCCTTTTATCTTCGACTGCGGCACCGGCCTGCGCGAGCTGGGCGATTCTCTGATGGCCGAGTTCGCCGGCAAGCCGCTGCAGGCGAATATCTTCGTGGGCCATACCCACTGGGACCATATACAGGGCTTTCCCTTCTTCACGCCGTTCTACAACCCGAAGAACAAATTCAATATCTTCAGCGTGCACGGCGCCCACGGCAGCCTGGGCCGCATCTTCACCCAGTCCATGTCGCTGGATTATTTCCCTATCCCGCTGACCAGCCTTGGCGCCCGGCTGGGCTTCGTCGAGATGAAGGGGCCGGTGGACCTGGGCGCGGCCAAGGTCTCCTTCCAGCATTTGAACCACCCCGGCGTCTGTATCGGTTTCCGCGTGGAGACGCAGGGCAAGGTGGTCACCTACCTGAGCGACCACGAGCCCTTCTCCAAACTGGGCGGGGTGTCCGACCTGTCGCTGCGCCAGGACGCGGAGATAGCGGCTTTCGCGCGCGGCAGCGACATGGTGATCCGCGAGGCCCAGTATACCGAGGCCGAATACGCCACCCGCAAGGGCTGGGGGCACGCCACCTACGACGACGCGGCGAAGTTCGCCCTGGAGAGCGGCGTAAAGCGCATGGCCATCACCCACCATGACCCGTACCACACCGACGCCATGCTCGACGAGAACATAGAGTACTGCCGCGACCTGATACGCAAGGGCGGCGGCAAGACGGATTGTTTCGGGGCGCGCGAGGGCATGTGCCTGGACATCTAGCGGCCCGGCTCCGCCAAAGAAGAACGCCCGGCTGGCCGGGCGTTCTTGCTTTTACGGGGGCCGCGGCCTAGAAGCCGCGGTATTTGCGCACGGCCACCAGCCGGCTGAAGTAATAGGGGTTGGCCACCGAGTCTATGTGCACGCCGTTGGTGAACGAGGCGTGCACGAAATAGCCTTTGCCCACGTATACCCCGACATGGTCCACCCTGGCCGTGCCGGGGCTCTTCATGGCGAAGAAGACCAGATCTCCGGGGCGCACCTCGGCGGGGGCCAGGCGCTGCGTGCGGGCGTACTGCTCCCGGGAGGCGCGCGGCAGCTGCAGGCCGGCGTCGGCGTAAACCTGCTTTACGAAGGCCGAGCAGTCCATGCCGGTGTCGCGGTGCATGCCGCCCCACAGGTAAGGGGTGTTCAGATAGTTCAGCGTCCCGCGCACCACGGCGGCCCGGGCGTCGGCTATGCTGGCGGCGGCGGCCCGGCCGGGCAGCAGGGTCAGCAGCGGCAGCGCCGCGAGGAGAATCAGCTTTGCGGTCATTTTGCGTTTAGTGTATTATATTAAAGACGACGCTTATGATGAAGATCGCCCTCTCTTTGCTGCTGCTCGCCGGCCTGCCGGCCGCGGCGCTGCGGGCCGCCCCGCCCGACCTGCGCGAGCAGGCCGCCTGGGGCGACAAGGAAAAAAAAGAGTTCCTGAATTTCCTGAATTCCGGCCAGAGCGCCCCGGTGACGGGCCAGGTGAAGCGCGTGGCTCCGGAGAACGGCATCCGCGCCCAGCGCCGGGCCCGCTATGTCTCGCTGGGCCTGGCCAGCGATACGCTGGTGCTGGACAAGGCCGGCGGGGGGACTAAGACCGAGACCACCACACTCGGCCCCAAGCTGCTGGCGGGCGGCCACCTGTTCTCGTGGGTGCGCTATTACGCCGGGCTGAAGTACAACCGGGTGGGCCAGCAGCGGCTCGACGGCACGCGCGCCCACCTGGGGCACGTGGAGGTGCCGGCCGGAGTGGAGCTGGCGCTGATACCGCTGGGCACGCCGCATACCCGCTACGCGCTGCTGCGCGCCGGCGTCTCCTCCCATTTTTTCTCCGGTTCGGACGCCAAGGCGGAGTTCGCCGCGCCGCTCAAAGGCTGGCACCCGGCCTGGAACCTGGGCCTGGGCTACGAGTGGCAGTTCGACAATTCGCCCTGGCGCGCGCACGCGCTGGCGGAGGGCTACAGGGCGTTCTCGCGCTCCGGCAAGCCGGACTTCCGCGGCCTGGGCCTGACGGCCGGCTTCGTCTACACCTTTTAAGGGGGCAGCATGAACAAGAAAGATATAACCGACCTCAAAGACCTGAAGCTGTTCGCGGCTTTCGACGACGACACGCTGCGGGAGTTCCTCAAGGCCTTCAGCCGCCGGGAGCTGCGCAAGGGCGAGATCATCTTCCGCGAGGGCGAGGAGGGCAGCACCTTCTACGTGGTGCTCTGCGGCGACATCGCCATCGAGAAGCGCCTGGACAAGGCCGGCACGAAGTGGCGCAAGCTGGCCGTGCTCAAGCGGGGCGAGTACTTCGGCGAGATGGCCGTGCTGGAGGGCAAGCCGCGCTTCGCGCAGGCCCGCGCCATCGCGCCGGCGGAGGTGATAGAGATAGAGCGCGCCCGGCTGATGCAGTTCATCGCCGACTACCCCCGCGAGGGCGCCGCGATGCTCATAGAGATCCTGCTGGTGATGCTGCACCGCCTGCGCCACACCTCCGACGACCTGATGGCCGCGCACGGTTTCATGGAAGTGCTGGCCAAGTACAGCCACAAGCGCTAGCTTCCGGCGCATAAAAAAAGAACGCCCGGGCAGCCGGGCGTTCTTTTTTTGCGTCTTGGCGCTTTAGTGCACGCCGTGCATCCACTTGCGGATCTTCGGGGTCAGCAGCAGCAGCAGCGCCGCGGCGCCCAGGCCGGTGGCCGTCGGGATCATGAAGAAGGTGGTGTGGTTGACCGTGTCGTAGTTGCCGGCGAAGAAGCCGCCTACGAAGCCGGCCGCCACGCTGGACAGGAAGTAGACGCCCATCATCAGCGAGCCGAACTGCACCGGCGCCAGCTTGGTCACCAGCGACAGGCCCACCGGGGACAGGCACAGCTCGCCCAGCGTATGGAAGAAGTAGGCGCCCACCAGCCACAGCACGCTGACGGGGCCGCTGCGCTGGAAAGCCGCGGCGGCCGCGATCATCACGATGAAACCCACCGCCAGCAGCCCGAGCGCTATGGCGAACTTGACCGGGCTGGACGGCTCTTTTTTCTTCTCCGCCAGGTTTATCCACATGCTGGAGAAGAACGGCGCCAACAGAACGATGAAGAACGGGTTCAGCGACTGGAACCAGCCGGCCGGCATCTCGAAGCGCCAGCCGAACAGGCTGATCCAGCGGTTGGTCTCGTTCTTGGCGAACAGCGTCAGCGAGGAGCCGGCCTGCTCGAAGGCGGTCCAGAAGAAGATCGCGAAGAACACCATGATGAAGATCACGGCGATGCGCTGCTTCTCCACCTGCGTAAGCGTGGACTTCACCGGCTTGGAGGCGTAGGCGTAGGCCATGCCGATCAGCACCAGCACGGCGGCTATGCCGTATACCCACTGCGGCACCCGGCTGAAGATCTCGAAGCCGTTGAACTGCATCGCGGTGATCACCAGGAAGGAGACCATCAGGGTGACCAGCGTTACCGGCACCCAGTAATTGGTCTGCGGGGTGGAGGGCTTCATCATCTTGTCGCCCAGCAGGGCCTTGTTGCCCCACAGGTACATCGCCAGGCCGAGCACCATGCCCACGCCGGCGGCGCCGAAGCCGTAATGCCAGCCGACCATCTCGCCCAGCGTGCTGCAGATGAAAGGCGAGAAGAAGGCGCCCACGTTGATGCCCATGTAGAAGATCGTGAAGCCGCCGTCGCGGCGGGGGTCGTTCTCTTCGTAGAGCGAGCCGACCACGGTGGAGATATTGGGCTTGAAGAAGCCGTTGCCCATGATGAGCAGTATCATGGCGCCGAAGAAGAAAGGCATGGGGGGGAAAGCCATGGCGAAATGGCCGAGGGCCATCAGGATGCCGCCCAGCACGATGGCCTTGCGCTGGCCCAGGTAGCGGTCGGCTATGTAGCCGCCCAGCAGCGGGGTCAGGTAGACCAGGCCGGTGTACCAGCCGTAGACCTGGCTGGCTTTTTCCGTGGAGAACGCCAGCGGGCCCACCATGTAGAGAACGAGCAGGGCGCGCATGCCGTAGTAGGAGAAGCGCTCCCACATCTCTACGAAGAACAGCAGGAAAAGGCCCTTGGGCTGGTTATGGTGTAAGCTCATTTTATCTCCGTAAACTATCGAGGCGTGGCCTCGATAGGCGTTAAAGTCCTTTAATTATATATTAAAAAACGGGGCGGGTAGCGCCCGCCCCCGCCGCCTTCTTCGCCGCCGCGCGCCGGCCCGCTTCAGAGCTCGCAGGTGAATTCATTCTTCTGCAGCGGGTTGATCCCGCTGAAGACTCCTTTTTCCAGCGATATCTTCACGAGGTTGTTCCCGGAGTCGAGGTGCAGGTGCAGTTCCGTGCGGACGGCGTACTCGTTGTTCAGCGCGCTGTTCAGGCCGATGTTGTTGCCCTCGAAGACGACCACTTTGCGGAAAGAATATTTCTCCTGCACGTCCTGCACGATCCTGAAATCCTTGGTGAGCGTCCCGGTCCCGTTCTTTACGGCTACCGCCCTTACGATGATCCCGCCCTCGGAAACTTCCGGGAAAGATACCGTCAGCCTGTCCGGTTTTTCGATGGTTACCCCCTGGGCGGTCACGCCGAAAATCTGGACCGGCTCGAAGGTGAAGGGCAGGGTCTGGAAACGCCGGCATTCGAAGGTGCTGCCGGCAAGCGCCTGCCTGACGCCGGCCGAGACGCCGCGGGATGGCGGCGTGTCGGCGTAGGCCTTGGAGGCCGCCGGTATTTCCGCCGTTTTCCCGGCCACGGCCGCCGCGTCCAGGCCGGCCAGGTCGAAGGCGCCGGCGGCGCCGCACAGCCCGAGGCAGAGTCCAAGCGCGGTTAAGATGTCCTTCATTTGTCCGTCTCCTTGCCCAGTATTTCTCTCACCGCGGCCAACAGGCCGGCCAAGCCCCAGGTCTTGTCCAGCACGCGGCAGAGCGGGTTCACCCGCAGCAGCGCTTCGGCGGCCCCTTCGGGGTGCGCCGTCAGGCAGATCATCGGCAGGCCGTCCGGCCCGGCCTGGCCCAGCAGGCCGGCGGCCAGCTGCGCTCCGTTGAGGCCAGGCATCTCGAAATCTATCACGGCCAGCGCCGGTCCGAACGCGGCCGCGGCGGCCAGGCCCTCGCCCGGGCGGCTCTCGTAGCGGCAGCTGAAGCCGTGCAGGTCCAGGAACCTGGCGGTGTTGCGCCCGTAGGCTTCGTCGTCGTCCACTATCAGTATTCTTTTGGTCATCGGCGGCCGCACGGGCGGCCATGGTGATAGTTTAGCGTTAAAGAAAAGCCCCCGCATGGAGCGCGGGGGCAGCGGGGGGAAGGCATATGGACTAGAACGGAAAGGTCCGGCGGGGTGGCGTTTTGGTAACAATTCCTGTTACCAGCCGCGCCTCAGAAGCGCTTAAGCCGCCGCATGCGCAGCTTGATCAGGTAGAAGCCGGTATCCCGGCCCGCCGAGTGCGAGGCGTAGGCGTTGGCCGCGTCCATGGCCTGCGCCAGGTGCAGGCGGAAATTGCTCATGGCGCCCTCTTCGGCGCGCACCAGTTCCAGGCGCTCGAAGAATTCGGGGCCTCCGGCTTTTTCCAGGTAGCCGTTAATGGCCTCGAGCTGCGAGCCCATTCCTTCCAGGCGGCCGGGATAGGTGAAGAATTTTCCCTGGTGGCGGCACTTGTACTTGCCCGCCGCCGTCTTAAGCGCCAGCCCGGCCCTCTTCAGCGCTTCCAGCGCGCGCGCCGCGGCCTTGGGGGCGAGCTGCAGTTTTTCCGCCAGCTCCTCCGGCGCCCAGGCGCCGCCGTCGCTGCACAGGGCCTCGGCGCACCAGTAGGCGGCCTCGCTCGAGGCCATGGCCGTGAACTCTTCCGGGCTCAGGTGCACGGAGGAGTGCGCCTTCATCCAGGTCATGGGATCCGTGCCGCCCGCCGCCGGGGCCTGGCCGGAGAAAAGCGGCTCTAGCACGTAGTCGGCGCACCTTCCGCCGCCGAGCGAGGCGCGCAGGTAGCTGATCAGCAGCTCGCGGGCTTCGGCCTGCGTGGGCAGCAGGCGCAGGGCCAGCAAAATGCGCTCCAGGCATTCGGGTTTGGGAACGGAGCCGCCCTTCTCAACGCGCATGTAGTGGACGAACGTAAAGCCGAAGTGCCGCCGGCCGCCGTTGCGGTGGTAGAACTTGTAGGCGGTGTCGAAGCCCGCGGCGGCGCGGGCCTTGATGAGGTTGGCGGCGAAGGTTTGCATGGCAGTTTATTATAATAATTTTGCGCCGGCGGCCCACGGGCAATATATTGTTAACCTTTACGCAACAGGTTATCTACCCCGCGGTTGCGATAATATCGGTGGAGGCTAAGCGTGACACTAAATTATTTGAACTACGTAATGGTGATAGGCCTGACCGCGCTGTCGGTGGCGGCGGTCTGCTGCGCCGCGCTGTGGCTGCTGGCGCCCGCTATCTTCGAGCGGGGCCTGGCCGCGCAGGCCGCGTCCGAAGGGCCGCGCCCCGCCGCCACTCCCCGCGCCGGCGGCGGCGTGCGTTTCGATTTCGCGGCGGCCGAAGCCCCCGCGCTGGCCGCGCTGCTGGCAGGAGAAGATCCCGGCGACATAGCCCTGGTGCTCTCGCGCATGCCCGGCGAAGCGGCGGCGGCGCTGCTGGCGGCCCTGCCGGCCGAGACCCGAGCCGCGGCGGCGCTGGCCCTGGCCGAACCGCGCCGGGCCGACATGGCCCTCTTGCGGGCCATGAAGGACGAGTTGGAGAACAGGCTTTACGGAGCGAGCGGCGGCCCTGCCGAGGCCGCGGCGCTGCTGAAAGCCCTGCCCTACGGCGAGCGCAAGGCGGTGCTGGAGAAGGTGCTGGCGGCCGACGCGGAGCGCGGCGCCGACCTGCGCGCCCTGGTGCCGCTCGACGAGGACCTGCTGAATCTGGGCGAAGCCGATTTTGGCGCGCTGGCCGCCGCCGTGCCGCCGGAGCGCATGGGCCCGTTCATCCCGGCCCTGCCGGACAAGCTGCGCGGCAAGGTGAGGGCCGCCTACGAGGGCAAAGCCGCCGCTGCGCTGGAAAAACGCACCCCCGACGGGCCCTACGGTAAAAAAGAGGCCGAGGCGTCGCTGGGAGAATTTATGGAACTGTTCGAGCGGCTGGCCGAGAAAGGAATAGTGGCCAGGCCCAGACCCAAAGCCAAGGCCGCTCCGGCCCAGGCCGCGGCCGCGGTCAAGGCGAAGGACGATTGGGGGTAATATGGCGGAAGAAAAAACCGGATCTATTTTCTCGAAACTGAAAGGCGGCGCCGAGCCGGCGCCCGCCCCGCGGCAGAGCGCGCCTCCTCCGCCGCCCGCCCGGCCGGCCCAGCCGGCCGGGGCCCCGCCGCCGCCGCTGCCCATGCCGGATTTCAGGAGCGCCGCCCTGGAGGCGGAACTGCGCGCGCTGCGCGGGGAATTGGAGGAACTGAAAAACAGGCCCGCCCCGCCCCCGGCGGCCCCGCCCCCGCAGCCCGGCAGCGGCGAGGATTTCGCTTTCCGCCTGGAGCGCGCCGAGAAGATGGTAACCGAACTGCGCCAGCGCGCGGCCGCCTCCGACGAGGCCCTGCGCGCCGAGGCGGCCAAGGCCGTTTCCAAGGACGAGATCAAGAACATAGACCTGAAGGTCACCGACCTGGCCGCCACCTTCGACTCGCTGTCGCGCAACTACGCCGGCGAGGGGGAGCTGGCCGCCCGGCTGGAGAAGGCCGAGGTCTCGCTGTCCGGCCTGAAGACCGCCCTGGAGGGGCAGCAGCGCAAGGTGCGCGCCGAGCTGGACACGCTGGCCCCGCGCGCCACGGCCGACGAGCTGCGCGTCAACCTGGCGGCCGCGCTGGCCGCGCTCGACGAGATCAAGCTGAACTACGGGCAGTATTCCGACGAGCTCTCCGGCGTGGCGGCCGAATGCCGCAAGGCGCTGGGCGAGGCGCAGGGCCTGGCCCGGGCCGCCGCGCAGGGCGGCGTGGCGGGGCGCTTCGACGAGCACCTCAAGGACGCCGTGGCGCGGGCCAATACCCGGCTCTCGGAACTGGAGACCGCCATGCATGCGGGCTTCTCCGAGCTGTCCGCCAAGCTCAGCAGCAGCGAGGTGCTGTACAACAAGATGTTCTCCGCCGCCGAGGAGCGCCTGGCCAAGAGCCTGGAGCCGCGGTTGAAGGATATGGACGGCCAGCTGCGCTGGCTGCGCGAGAACCTGATCCGCCTCTCGGACGATTACACGGTGGTGGCGGAGCGCAAAATGCGGGCTCTGGAGGCCAAGTACGCGGCCTTCGAGGCGATTTCCAGGCGCATGGACGCCATAGACGCGGCCCTGAAGAAGGGGGGGCGTATAGGCCTGCCATAATTATATATATAAATATAAATATATATACCTAAACAAACCGCCGCGGAAGGCGGTGCCCGGAGACCCCGGGAGAGGGCCGGCTGGCAGCCGGCCCTTGTTTTTTTGTCGACGCGGCCGGGCCCGGCCCGGGCCGCCGCGCTGCGCGGGATCTTGCGCCCTGAAGGCGCGGCACGCGTGAAAAAACACATTTCACGTCGGAGAAATGGTTTTCGCGCGCGCGCCGCGCGGCGGCCCCGCCAAAACCGCGGAGGAGCGCCCCGGGCCGCCAGGGAACCGCGGAAAAGCCCGGAAACAAACCGGAAAAAAACACAAAGCTTTACACAAGACGCAAATATTCGTGTATAATATGGGCATGGCGGAAAAGCGTTTCTCCGACGAGAAAACGGAGAAAAAAATAATTTTTAAAAATACTTGCGGAATTTAGTTGACAGGGTTTTTTTATTTGTGCTATACTAATCTTGTTGTCGGAAACAGCCCCCCACAAAGGGCGCGAACCAAAAAGCCAGCAACACGATCTTTAAAAGTAAAAACAACAGTGCGAAACAAAAAAGTTTTTTGAAAAGCAACATCTCAAAAAACGTTTTCTCCGACGAGAAAAATAGTTGTTGACAAGGTTCGCAGATTTGTGATAAGATTTCTTTACGGTCGCGAACAAAAGCCGCGACAGTAATAACCGACCTTCTACCTGTGGAGTGGATTCCACAAAACAGGAAAAGGGTTTGCTCTCTAAAAAATTATGTATGAATGGGCACCCTGAACGTGCGAAACAGGGGATGTCAAAAGAGGCCAGGCCTTAAAACCTGTCTGAACTTCTGACCGATCCTGCGGAACATGTTGATGGTGTAATATACGAAGCAATTACCTAATGGTGTGATAACTAAGTTGGTTATGAACAATAGTAATAGAGCTAATTAGAACTTCTCCGTAAATGCTAATAGTAAATGGTAAACAGAAATGTTTGCTATGAGCTGTTACGGATTTTTTGGAGAGTTTGATCCTGGCTCAGAGTTAACGCTGGCGGCGTGCCTAACACATGCAAGTCGAGCGAAGAGTACCAGAGTACCGGGCTCTTAGCGGCAGACGGGTGAGTAATACTTAAACAATCTGCCCTCGAATGGGAGACAACCAAGCGAAAGTTTGGCTAATACCCCATACAATCCTCTTGAGGCATCTCAAGGGGATGAAAGGCCCGCAAGGGTCGTTCGAGGAGGAGTTTGAGTCCTATCAGCTAGTTGGCGGTGTAACAGACCACCAAGGCTATGACGGGTAGCCGATCTAAAAGGATGACCGGCCACA
>Ga0154401_136_pt2 | contig 10538 bp, 10 predicted proteins | sample RifGroB2_FD_115905 | JGI IMG/M metagenome (GOLD analysis project Ga0154401, IMG submission 115905) | Elusimicrobia bacterium GWB2_63_16
GGTTAAAGGGTTTTTTGTATATAGGCTCAAGAGTTTTTTCTCGGAGTAGGTAGTTCGAGCAAATAAGATTGAGGAATTCTCTTTTTTTCTCCGGTTCCATCTTTCCATAGAGGGAAAAGGCTCTCTTTGAGAGTTCGAGCAAGTCTCTGAGGGTAGCCATATATCGGTCAGGGGTTAGCTCTTCCAAGGTTCGTATGCTGGCTTCAATGCGCTCTTTAGAGGCTCGCCAATCGCTCAATCTTGCGTTTAGAGAGGCTTTCAGGGCTTCGGGCTTGTCAGGGTCGTAAATGTCATCCAAAGCGCGTTGGGAGCGGTGCTCGTTGCGTGTTAGTTCGGCTTTCAGATTCGCCAGTTGCAAGGTCTTGGCGGTCATCTCGGAAGCGGAATCTTTCTCAAGGCGTTTCAGCACAAAGTCGATAACCTTGGGGGCAAGTTGTATCGTCTTAATAATCTTCTCCATCTCGCGGGTTACAATGGCTTCTTCCACATAATCAATCTTAGTGCATGGTAGTCTGCCAGAGCAATGATAGAATCGGTATCGTCCCTTTTTCTTATCTTCTCCGAACACAGTGCGGTTACAGATTCCACACGTAATCAGGCCACTGTATAGGAAGGTGCTCGCAACATCTCTGTATTTAGATTTGTGCAATCGTTCGAGCCCTTTGATTGCGGCCTCCTGAAGTTCTCTGGATACAAGGGGTTCATGTGTTCCCTTGTATAGCTTTCCAGTTGAGCGGAATTCTCCGTGATAGAACGGATTTCGGAGAATGTGTTCAATATTGCTTATGTAGAATTTCTTCGGTGCTCCCTCCTTTATCAGTTTCTCTGATATCGTGCGGAGGGAGTAAAGGCTAGCAGAGGCCAACTCGAACATCCGCTTAACCCACGGAGAGATTACAGGGTCAATATCTATCAGGTGCGTTTCCCGATTGTTCTTGTACCCGGTTGGGGCTCTTCCAGGCAACTGTCCTTGTTCTCGTTTTTCTTGGAGCCCGCGCTTAGTCTTTTCTGCCAAGTCAGCGGAATAGAATGTGCTCATGCTCCCTTGTATGCCCAAGTTGAAAAGGTCTGCGGCGTGAGACTCTTTGTGGTAGATTAAGCCATCGTTGAAGAAGTGAAAGACCTTGCCCTTGTGATTTGCCAAGTCGGCAATGCGGGCGAGGTCTCGGAAGTTGCGTAAGGCTCTGTCCACCTTCGGAATAAGGATATGGGTTTCCCCGTCGGTCTCTATGTGCTTTATGAATTTATCCCACTCTTCTCGACCATCTTTGGAGGCGCTCTCTACGATTCTAAAGGTGTGCGTGATTGTAAAACCTTTGCTTTTCGCGTAGTTCTTGCCTGCCTTCTCCTGGAAGTCTAGAGAGAAGCCTTCTGCTTGTCGCTTTGAACTGACACGGGCGAGTAATACTGCTCTGTTATTGGGTATGTTTGAGTTCTTCATAATTGATCCTTTTTGTCGGCTTCCATTAATAGCTTGAAATACCGGACCAGCGGTCTAAGTATTTCGTTTATTTCTCCATCGGTCAGCTCTTTCCCGTATAGGGCGTTAAAATACTCCCTCTCTTCGTTTGATACAGACTCCATCGTGTACTCCTACTGCGGAAGATGGTGTCTTGTGTTTTGTCTACCGCCAGCCGTCTGGCGGAGTGGCTATATCTTGTTCATTGTCTACGTCTACAGCATCCGATTCGGCGTCTGGGCGTTTGAATACCCTGAATCGGCCTTTTTCAGGTTTCTGAAAAATCGGTTTCTTAAATAAATTACTGCTTGTCCTTATGCGCTGAAAAACATTCCCGGTGCATCCCTCCCAAGCAGTCTCACCTTCTTTGTGATTTGGGAGTTGAGCTGCATTTTTGTCTATGAGATACCAAGGGAGCTTCTTATGTGCATCTGATACTTTGACCTCATAACATCCAGATAAGTGCATCCATTTGCGTTTTACCCATAGCTGTTTCGGTCTAGTTCCTCTACAGGCGATATGGTAATGAATAGTCCCATGATATGCCGTCACAGAAATGTATTTAATCCCCTTGTATTTCAGAGCTCGTAAAAACCGAGCTGATAGTCTTTGGGCTTCTCTGATATTATCCCGGTTGAAATCTGAAAAGCGAGTGGTGATGGTTATCATATACTCAGGTTGAAAAACATAAACTCTTCTCCGCCAAAATGTAATGCGGTTCTGCTTCCCGTTATCACAATTCCAATCCCTGCATTTCAGGCTTGATACAACTCCTGTTGCGGTATCTACCAAGTCTAAAGTCTGACAGGTTCTGCAAATAGTCATTTTGCAAGTTAGTACTCTTATATATGCTCTTTAAAGACACATTGCTCATATGATTCCCCTTGGTATTTGTTCTGTAAATAAGGAGGCCCACCCTTCTAGCGTTCCGCTCAAAGTTCCCTAGAAGGATGGGCCAAATATGAATAGGCCGTGGTGGTTGAGCGGAACAGTGGGTATTTTCCCTATAAAAGAAAAAAGACCGGGAAATACTTATCTCCCCAGTCTTTTTGATGTCGGTGGGAAACAGAAAGCTGTTTCCCGGTGGTGTCTGTGCGCCGATTCTGGTAGCGCACAGTTGAAGTAAGGATATTCTAGCAGTGGTGTTTGTCTTTGTCAACCCTTTTCCACGTCGGTTCCCACGTCGGGAAAGTGCACACCGTTTTTCGGTGTGTAATACTGAAAGGGAGGGGCTATTAGATAGACTTGTGGAGCCCTTTAACGGATGCTCCATAGCGTATCATCCCTTTATATATAGCGTTCTTTAGGATATATCGGACTGTGCTTGCATAGAACTTCTTTCCGCTCTTTGGTTTTGTCCCGGCCAGGTTTAGTTTTGCGGCAATCTTTTGAAAGGACAGCCGCCCCATGCGGAGGCTTCGGATTTTCTGGACAACCTCGGCTTCTTTAGGGTTTATTGCCAGATTACCATTCTTGGCATTGTATCCGTAGGCGGGTCGTCCGCCTGCGTATTCACCAGATTCCAGTTTCTTCTTCCGGCCAGAGTGAAGGCGCTCAACAATGCGGTTCTTCTCGTATTCCGCAAAAGAAGAAATCATTTGAAGGAATATTTTTTGGGCTGGGTCATCCCAGCGGTAGGGTTCGGAAATGCTGTAGAGCTCAACGCCGTACTTCTTAAGCTCTTTCTCTATCCATAACGTGTAAAAGGTGTCTCTGGCGATCCTGTCCAGTTTTGCAACAATGACTTTTTTGAAGAGCCCACTCTTGGCATCTTCCAATAGTTGAAGAAGAGCCGGGCGGTTCTCTATGGTAGAACCAGAGAGCCCGGCGTCTTTATAAATCTTAGTCAGGGTCGCTTGAGGGTGCTTCTTACAGAACTTCTCTATCTGGGATTGCTGAATCGGTAGGCCAAGTCCATTCTCTGCTTGATTCTCGGTGGAAACCCTTATATATCCCACGACATCCGCAGTTCTTCCATCGCTAGGATGGAAGAGGGCGGAGTTCATCGGCTAGGGCTCCAAAGCTCCAAAATCAAGATTAATGCTCATAGGTAAATTATATCATTTCAGGGGGTGCCTTAAAATGCCATTTCTCATAGGGGAAAAGGGGATGAACACACATTGTTTTTCCATTTATGGCGATAGCGATTGTGGGCGGTTTGGCATATGCTAATTTCTAAGCCGAATAACCTTAATCAGGGCCTCTGGCTTTTCAATGGTCTTTCTCTGGGTCTTAGTCCAGAAGTCTATGGAGGCTTCGTTTGATTGGCGCATTTCGCTGATACCTGGCTGTGCAGCTTTATTGCCCGCTAGCTTTCTGGTTTTCATATTACTCTCCTTGCTGGTCTTCATCATCAGGCCATAAATACAAAAGACCGGAAGATGGTGCGCTCCCAGTCTTGATAGTAATTCTGTGGGATTGCCTTAGGCGGATGCTAATTGCCCTCAGCGGAATCAAGATATAAATAGTCTAGCACAGGGGGTATGGAATATCAATCCCCCGGAGTAAATAGAGGGTAGTTGCTCTAACGGCAGATTTTTATGAGACTTCGGTGTGAGTGGTCTGCCGCCCTCGCGCCCCTGCTTTTCGGGTGTTAAAGGTAGGGGTATCCTAAGGATTGTTAGCGAATGATTTGCGGAAACAGCTTATTCCACAATCTTTTCCGCAGTTATTAAGGGAACTCTTCCAACTTCTGCTGACCATATTTTGAGACCGTTAGCTTTGCCTTTAATCGTGATAATGTCTCCCATCGTTAGGCGAGCTAATCCACCCGATAAGCTTTCTGGAACACGTATGATTACGCGCGGGGAATCTTCTCTTGATGATATCTCATCAAGCTCAGTGAACATTTCTCCAAATCTCGGGCCAGGGCGACTGTACATCTGTGGCTGGGTGGAGAAACTTCCGACATAAGCGTTGATATAATTGCTCTGTTCTCCGGGGTAAGCCGTCATTACAGTGATTTTGAATTTGACCTTTGTTCCTTTGAATTTGGTGGATTGCATTCTTATTTCATCATATTTCCCTGTCTCATAAACTATTCCTTGGTCTTCTATTATCTCGTTGATGTCGTCCAGTGTCCCGTACATTCTCCCCGGGTCTTGGAAAGGCGATTCATCAAAGCGTTTCCAACACCCGCCGGCTTTTGCGGGATGAGTGGTTCCGTTGTAAACCTCCTCAGAGCAAGGGCTTTTAATTTTTTGCAGCTTCTCTCGGGCTGTGGTTAGGTTGCCGCGAATAACTTCGTTTATCGCTAGTAGCGGGTACGTGAAATATATATCTGAGAGCTCGGCTTCTTCTGAGTATTTCTGTTGTACGGATTTAATGGCGGATAAGTAAAAGGAGGGGAGTGCTGAAAGTTGATTCTTTGCACCACACCAAGAGTTGTTGAATAGGCGCAATGAACATCCAATGAATCCCTTGTCATCTTCGCTAAAAGAATCAAACAGAGATGTGCTTACAGTTGCTTGTCCATCCTTGCATCCCTCTAGGTCTGTTGCTTTTCTTCCATATAGGGCAAAGGCTCCAAGGAAGTTCAGTCTGTTAAATGCTTTGAGCGTGTCTGTGGATATCTCGCCCTGATTAGTAATCCATGCCCCCTTAATAATTGGGAATTTATCTAGGCATTCAGGATATGATTCTTTTGCATTAACCGCACCAAGGGAGACGCTTAATATTACTAAGGCGAGAAAGAGGCGCATATGTTCTCCTAGAGAGAGTTTATGCCCAGGTGGGAGGCTTACAAAAATGGGGCGACAATCACCTGGGTCATGCTAGGAACCCAAAGCAATTGTCGCCTTTTCACACCCCCGAAGGGGCGTTACATCATGCGACTATGCTTCTGGTCTAGCATGGGCTTCTGTTTGAAGAGAAGCTCACCCTGCTCTTATGCAGGGTCCCAAAACAAGTCTAAATCGTAATTCTAAATTTCGCGGTTAAATGTTTTCAATGTCCTCCTGCCAAAAATGTCTCCTGGGCGCATTTGCGCTAATTGGAATTCTACAAAAAAACAGTACCAAAGGGCGGGGGTAGGCTTGTTTCAGAGGTCTGGGGAATAAAGCAGGGGGATAGGTGAAAAGGCAGTTGTTCGGCGAGAGGAGACATGAAATCATACAGTTATTTAAAAATTACAGTATGTGCTTTAGGATGCGGCAATAGTGCTTTTGACGCAATTCTAATGAAGATAGCAACTATTTGTGACCCAAAAATTTTGCAAAGAGTTCAATATTTGGCGCGAAATACCTCTAAGATACTAACTATCTAGCGCACATAGTGTCCGAAAGTGGGCAGGGTTTTGACGGATGTTAGTTATAGGTAGTTGCTATTTACGTCTAAAAGTGAGCTTGGGCTAAAATAGCCCCACCATTTATTTGTTTGCCAAGCATGATGGGGGATATCGGTTATATTCAGGATTCTTCCGGTTGAATGGAATGTTACAGTCCCGTGTGATTTCTCCGTGGCCGTTTTGTTTGGTATAGTTGAATTGTGGCTAGTGGGCAGGATTTTGAGGGAGCAAGAACATTTGTGACTATGGCACTCTACGTTTTTATTGCAGTTGCTCCCCATAACATAGGAACACAGTAATGAATATTGACGAGCAGCAATTGTGGGAATCAAAAGTCGCTCAGAAGCGTGATTTACGGCAAAAAGCATATGAGGAGTTTCTGAAGAGAGGAATGCTTGGATATGATCCTGTTCTTCTTTCAGCAAATTTATATGAAATTGCTAGAGAGAATCTCGGCGACTTAAACATAATGTGGCGCGAAATCGTCGAAGGGGCGTGGAAATGGGCACCTGATGATACGGATTTTCAAAAGTTACATGATTCGCACTTGGAAGAGATTTATGGTTTTGTTCGTAGTGAGGAAACGCTTGTTGATGATGAAATATTAGTGGCTCTTATGAGCCAGAACCGTTTGCCAGATAGGGCGGCTCTGGATGCGGGGAAGGGAATATTGCGAGCGTCCTCTAGGGTTTTGCTAGGACGCTGTACCGTAATGTTGTCGTATTTAAAGGAGTCGCGACTTAAAGAAATTGCAAAAGGGAAAAAAGAGGAGAGTCGATGGCGATTAGAGCGAATACTTCAAGGGGCCTCTATAGTTATAGTTTTTATTACTGCGGTGGTAAGTCTGACTACTTTCTTTTATACACGTAAAGAATTTTACCTGAGAAATAAACCTTATCTTTCTTTTTCATTAGACAAATACCCAGGCAAAATGTCTGAATTGGCTGGGAAAAAGGAAGTCGAATTGTCTATTCTCGTTACAAACCATGGTGAGACCCCTGCTCGTAATATGATCCGTTATGCTGTTGCTGTGGTCGATGGAAAGGCTTTGTTTGGTGTTAACGCGGATGCCCCCGTTTCAGCAGATGGGAATCTGTCTGTTAAGTACATTGGCCTTTCAGAAAATATCGTTTATCCTGGGAAAAGCCAATCTTTTTCTGTTTCTATCCCTGTCGAGCAATTTGTGAAGTTATTGGGGGCAAGAGATAAAGATAGAAGCGGGATTAATTTTAAGGTTGATTATAATGGCCCGTGGGGTGCTGGTAAGAAAAGGGAATATTTTTCCCAGTCGAATATCCTGCCTTGGCAGGATAAAAATATTATTCACTATAGAGCTAATTCTGAAAAGTTGAGTGATTAAGATAAGTGGCATGAGTGCTTATAAATAATCTAATGAATAAATGGGGTATTCCAACATGGCTAGAGTCTGAGGTGCGGCAGCGTGACCAGCTGTGTGTCTACTGTGGAATTCAGATGTTCGAGTCTCCGGATGCTGATGGTTCGCGCAAATATGTCGCGACATGGGAGCACATTGTCAACGATGCGAATATTGTTACGCGGGAAAATATCGCAAGATGCTGTGCTCCTTGTAACTCAAGTAAAGGTGTAAAGAAACTTTCTGTTTGGATTGAGTCCGCCTATTGTAAGCGTCACGGAATTAATAGGGAGACGGTTGCGGATGTCGTTAAGGATGCGCTAAGGCGTGGCGTGTAAATTGGACTTTTTTATATGAAAACAAAATTGCTTATTGGTCTTTTGTCTAGTGCCATCCTCTCTACACTACTCTATCTCAGGAACATCATAGGTGGCCAAATCCTCATATGCATCTTTCTTGTCATAATGGGGGTTGCGTATGTTGTGGTAGATTCCATACTTTTGGAGAAGGGGCGAGATAGTACTTTATTGCTTAAGGCGAGTGGTTTCCTATTGGCCGCAGTTATTCTCGTGTTTGGGTGGTACATCCCTTCAAAGTATGAGTATCAGTTGTACACTAAAGGCATTCAAGCTGTTGCTACTGTGTCTAAATATGAGAAAACTGTCTCTTCAGGGCGAAAAGGACGAGTGCGGTATAATCATACACACACAATCGTATATGAGGGATATACGACAAAACTTGATTTGCCAGAACAGTATACTGTCGGAACCCAATTGCATATAAGGTATCTTCCATCTTACCCTAAATTCGCAAGAATAATAGAGCCAGGGGCTACAGTATATTCAATGCTGGATTGGGGGACTGGTGTTATGTTTTTAATCGTAGTCATTCTTATCGGTTTTAGTGGGCTATATTTGAAAGAGTTTTCAGCCCCGGCTCCATGAAAAGGTAAACATCTATGACTGAATACATAATTATTTTATCGGCTTGTTTGGCACCTGTTGTTGCTGTCATGGGGATTGTATTCGCTGGCCTACAATGGTGGACAACAGAGCGGGAGAGGCAAAATGCCCTCTTTGATAGAAGGTTTGATTTATATACGCAAATCAAAAAGGTTTATCTTGAGCAACATAACTCTCAGAACCCGCCAATGTCATCGGAGGATTGGATTCCATTAGCGGAAGAGGCTGGTTTTTTATTTGGTGATGATATTCAACGCCATGTCTCAGCGCTTGCGGATAAAAAAGTAGAAGGGTCACCGTTCTTTCCTAACGAGTGGTTTGTTAAACCTTTCAGGAAATATCTTCATCTCTGATTTCGCGATATCTTGTCTCAGCCAAGGAACAGTGTGACGTCATTGCCGGAATCTGTCATGGTAAAGGCATAGTGGCTAGGTCGCTCCACCTGCTCTCTACCTTTTTTCACAAAGAGCCAAGATTTCGTCCTTAGCAGCTTCCCCGGTCGGGTCTAACAGCCAGCCTTTCAGTTCAGCAGCTAACTGTTCGAGTATCGTTGATTGGGGGGAGCCAGTTTTCCTAAGACCTCGGCGGTTTCGCCGGGGTCTTTTGTTTGGTATATTAAAGTATGCGAGTTCTTCCTAAATCCAACTGGGCTAGAGGCATTCTATTGGTCGGGTTGCTGCTTTTCGCCTGGGCGGTCTTTATTGAGATCTTCTGGATACCAGCTAACCGGAAAAAAGCGCGTCATGTGTCGGCAGGTTCTCAAACTGAACCAGTAAATGAAGTGCTGACCAAACGCGAGGATGTTACAGGGGATGGGGTGCCGGATGAAATCCGGCTGAATCTTGTCGGTGCCGGATGGGACCAGCCGTTTAAGTGGACTCTCTCTATCATCTCCAATAATATACTGGTTTATGAGCAGTCGGTTGACGATGCATGGTTGGACAGATTTTTCAATGACAAAGGTTATGTGAATGAAGAATGTCCTGATTACTTGTCGTGTAAGAAACAATACTATTTGGAAGATTTATTTAAATACCGCTTTGGCCGTGTTGAGTCTAAAAACGAACCGTTAAATTCTGAGTATGTTGACGATATTCGCAGGGTGGCTAAGGACAGCCTGCTCGTAAAATACCGTCTTACTCCAGCAGAAGCAGAAAGAACGATAAAGTGGATGGTTGACCATATTAAATCTGGACGTGCGGTGATATTTAATGTGCCGATATCACCGGTGCAAGGCGGTTGCTCCCAGATGTATGTTCCTCGTGTTGGTAGGTTCGTAACGATTTATTGTCCTTAGTTCTCAGCGTAAGCCTGAAGTCTGATAGCTCTAGAGATATAAATAAGGTTCCCCGCTGTGTTCAGGTAGGGGAGAAAATTTAGGCCCCTGTCAAAAGGGGCCTGTTTTTTATATCCCCAAGGCCGCCTTTTTGTAGAATAGTTAAAGTTGCATTTATGAACGAGAGATTTAAGAAAACTATTAGCTGGATAGCCAACTGGGGATTAAATCTCTCTATTGCTTTGTCATTCGGGTTGCTGCTGCTGGTTTCCTGGTGGGCGGTGTATGCTTGCTGTATACATCCGGAGTATTGGTATAAATTTCCGCAACTGTCCGGGAATTCGTACCAGGAGTCGATGCAGGTTTTGAGGCAATTGTATAAACCTAATGGGAAGAATTAGCCGACTAATTGATTGGGGGCGGCAAAACCGCCTTAAAGCCAAGTCGATTGTGCTGATAATTATTTGGCTGCTTATAGCCTGTATTTTTGGAGGGGTACGCCTGTTGCATTATAACGAGGTGTGGAAACCCCTTCCCTCCATGGAGGGCATCCCGGCTTCACTCGGAAGCACTAGCGGTAACAACTAGCTCTCAGGCGATTGTGACTTCTCGGCTCATTATAAGCTGGTTTCCCTTTGTGTTCAGGTATAGGAGTTCCCGCTTTCAAGGCCCTGTGCCGGGAAATGGGGACGCTGCTTCCTAACTTCCTATTTGGGAAGGGGGGCGGGATTTGCTGATAATTAGGAAGTTAGGAAGCAGCGTCCCCTTGTAGTTTCTATTAAATAATTATGTATTATATTAGCGGACGCGCTTTTGGCGCGGCCGGTTGCTTTATTTTGGAGGAAAAACATGAAACTTGAAGTGCGCAATATCGGCGTCGGCTCCCTGGTGGCGTCCTCGCTGCCTCTCGTCATCTTCTGCCTCGCCCTGCTCGGCGGCGTGGTCACCTTCATGGTGATCCCCAACGCGCAGCTGGTGCCGATGAGCTTCGGCCAGAAGCTGCTCAGCGTGGGCCTGTACGCGCTGCTCTACGTCGTGATCGCCACGGCGGTGCTGGTCTTCACGGCCTTCGTCTACAATATCCTCACCGGGGTGCTCGGCCTGCGCGGCGTGACCCTGGACATCGAAGAAATACACCAAGACTGACCGGAGCCGGGCTTGCCCGGCGCGGCGCGCGGGCG
>Ga0154401_146_pt1 | contig 7830 bp, 7 predicted proteins | sample RifGroB2_FD_115905 | JGI IMG/M metagenome (GOLD analysis project Ga0154401, IMG submission 115905) | Elusimicrobia bacterium GWB2_63_16
GACGCTGGCCAAGCCCGCCACCGCCGAGGAGATCAACGCCAAGATCAAGGCCGCCGCCGAGGGCCCGATGAAGGGCATCATGGAATACGTCGAGGAACCCCTCGTCAGCATCGACTTCAACCACTGCCCGGCCAGTTCCTCCGTGGACGCGCAGAACACCCGCGTTATCGGCGGGAACATGGTGAAGGTGCTGGCCTGGTACGACAACGAGTGGGGCTACTCCAACCGCGTCGTAGACCTCGCCCTGCTGATGATCAAGAAAGGCCTGTGATTTAGCCTGGGTGTCGGGTCCGCGTAATCACGCGCGGACCCTAAGACGCCCGGCTTGTTCGCGTTTACGATAGGAGAGTTACATGGCTAAGAAAAGAGTGCTGATCATGGGGGCCGCGGGCCGCGACTTCCATAACTTCAACGTGTTCTACCGCGACAACAAGGACTACGAGGTGGTGGCCTTCACCGCCTACCAGATCCCCAACATCGCGGGCCGCAAATACCCCAGGGAACTCGCCGGCAGGCTGTACCCGAAGGGCATTCCGATATACGAGGAAAAGCACCTGGTAGACCTGATAAAGAAGCTCAAGGTCGACGAGGTGGAATTCGCCTACTCCGACGTCAGCTTCAACACCATCATGTCCAAGGCCTCCATCGTGCTGGCCGCGGGCGCCAACTTCAAGATCCTCGGCGGCGAACAGACCTACATCAAGTCCAAGAAGCCCGTGGTGGCCATCTGCGCCGTGCGCACCGGCTGCGGCAAGAGCCAGACCACCCGCGCCATCGCCGGCCTGCTCAAGGAAATGGGCAAGAAGGTGGTGGCCATACGCCATCCCATGCCTTACGGCGACCTGGTGGCCCAGACCTGGCAGCGCTACGAGACGCTCTCCGACCTCAAGAAGCACAAGTGCACCATCGAGGAGATGGAGGAGTACGAACCCCATATAGCCGCGGGCCACATAGTGTACGCGGGCGTGGACTACGGCGAGATCCTCAAGCGCGCCGAGAAGGAAGCGGACGTCATCCTGTGGGACGGCGGCAACAACGACATGCCGTTCTACAAGCCGGACCTGATGATCACCGTGACGGACCCGCTCCGCTCCGGCCACGAAGCGACCTATCACCCCGGCGCCGCCAACATGCGCATGGCCGACATCATCGTCATCAACAAAGTGGACACCGCTACCGCCAAAGAGATCGCCGTCGTGCGGGAGAACATCAAGAAGATGAACCCCAAGGCGCAGATCATAGAGGCCGAGAGCCCCGTGACCGTGGACAACCCCGCCGCCGTGAAGGGCAAGCGGGTGCTGGTGGTCGAGGACGGCCCCACGCTGACCCACGGCGAGATGAACTTCGGCGCCGGCCACGTGGCCGCCCGCAAGTACAAGGCCAAGTCCATCGTGGACCCGCGCCCCTACGCCATCGGCACCATCAAGAAGGTGTACGAGAACTTCAGGCAGATCACCGACATCCTGCCGGCGATGGGTTACGGCGACGCCCAGATGGCGGAGCTCAACAAGACCATCAACGCCGTGAAGGCCGACGTGGTGATAGTGGGCACGCCCATAGACCTGGCGAAGCACCTTAAGTTCAACAAGCCGTCCGTCCGCGTGACGTACGACCTGAAAGAGCGCAAGGCCGGCGGCCTGAAGGCCGCCCTGAAGAAGATAGTTTAATTAAGCCCGCCCCGGGCCGGAGACGCCGGCCCGGGAGCGGATAAAATTTACAGAGGTAAAAATGACCACGGAAAACAAGACTGTATTAAGGCTGGCCAAGGTGCAGGACGCTAAACTCAAGGACAAGAACGTGCTGGTCCGCGTGGACTACAACGTGCCCCTGAAGGACGGCGTCATAACGGACGACACCCGCATCCGCGAGACGATGAAGACCGTTAAGCTGCTGCTCGAGGGCAACAACCGGGTGGTGCTGATGGCGCACCTGGGCCGCCCCAAGGGCAAGCCCGAGCCGAAATACAGCCTGAAGCCCCTGGTGGCGCGCCTGGCCGAGCTGTCCGGCGCCAAAGTGCATTTCGCCCCCGACTGCGTGGGGCCCGAGGCCGACAAGGTGGTGGCGGCGGCTAAGAAGGGGGAGATAGTGCTCCTCGAGAACCTGCGCTACCACGCCGAGGAAGAGAAGAACGACGACGCTTTCGCCGCGCAGCTCGCCAAGCACGGCGAGTTCTTTGTGCAGGAGGCCTTCGGCGCCCTGCACCGCGCGCACGGCAGCACCTCCGCCATCTGCAAGCACCTGCCCGGGGCCATCGGCTTCCTGGTGCAGAAGGAGCTGGAGTACCTCGACAAGGCCATGGTGAGCCCGGTGCGGCCCTTCCTGGCCATCATCGGCGGCGCCAAGGTGGCCGACAAGCTCTCCGTGCTCTACAGCCTCATCGAGAAGGTGGATACGCTGATCATCGGCGGCGGGATGGCCTACACCTTCCTCGCGGCGCAGAACACCAATATCGGCAAGTCGCTGCTGGAAGCCGACAAGATAGAGGAAGCCAAGAACATCATCCTCAAGGCCCACCGCAATAACGTCGAGCTGCTGCTGCCCGCGGATCACCGCGTGGTGCAGGAAATTAAGCCCGACGCCCAGGTGGACGTGACCCAGGCGATGGCAGTGCCGGACGGCTGGATAGGCGTAGACATAGGGCCCCGCACCGAGCTGCTCTTCGCCGACAAGATCAAGGCCTCCAAGACCATCTTCTGGAACGGCCCCGTGGGCATCTTCGAGACCCCCGCTTTCGCCAGCGGCAGCATCACCGTGGCCAACGCCATGGCCGGCGCCACCCGCGCGGGCGCGACCACCATCCTCGGCGGCGGCGACACGCTCAGCGTGCTCAAGACCGCCAAGGTGAAGGGCGAGAACATTTCCCACTGCTCTACCGGCGGCGGCGCCAGCCTCGAGTTCGTGGAAGGAAAGCAGCTGCCGGGCCTGGTGGCCCTGTCACAGAAATAATAGGAGATTAAACGATGTATACCCTTATCATAACCCTGCACGTGGCGTTGGCGATAATACTGATCATCTCGATACTCGTGTTCCAGACCAGCAAGGGCTCGGCGCTGAGCATGTTCGGCGGCGGCGGCGACGCGCTGTTCAACGCGGCCAGCGGCACCAGCTTCATCAAGAAGTTCACCGCGGTCTGCGCCGGCATGTTCGCCGTGACCTCGCTGCTGCTGACCATCTACGGCTCGAGCAACCGCTTCCGCTCCAAGGCTATCGAGAGCATGCAGCAGGAGATGCAGCGGCAGCCCGCTCCGGCCGCCGCTCCCGCGCAGCCCGCACCGGCTGCTCCCGCGGCCCCCGCCAAGAAGTAACCAGGCGGCCAGTAAAAAGAAAAGCCCCGCTGCGGCGGGGCTTTTCTTTTGGGGACATAACACCTATTTCATTACTTTGTTCTCGAAGGTGCGGATGATGTCCATCAGGTTCTCGGGGGACTTGGCCGAGAACAGGCGCTTGCGCAGCGTGAGGTTGGAGATGAGCCCGGAGAGCTGCGAGAGGATGTTGAGCTGCAGGGTGGGCTCGTTGAAAGGCGTCAGGATCATGAAGATCAGCTTTACGGGCTGGCTGTCGGGCGAGGGGAAGTAGATGCCTTCCTTGCTCTTGCCGAAGGCCAGCAGCGGCTTGGACAGCGAGGCCAGGCGGGCGTGGGGGAAGGCGGTCTGGTGGCCGAGGGCCGTGGAGAAGTTGGTCTCGCGTTTGATGATGGCCTTCAGGGCCTCGTCCTTGTCGAAGGTGGGGGAATGGGCGTGCAGGGCCGTCAGCACTTCCTCTATGGTCTCGAAGCGGCCGCCTTCCTTGAGTTCCATAACGCAGGCGGCGGGCTGCAGCAGGCCGCTCAGGAGCATCTTGGGGGGCTGCTCGAACTCGTCGCGGATCTCGCCGGTGAGCTCTTCGACGATGTCTTCCATGGTGAGCAGGCCTGTGGTCTCGCCCTTGGCGTTCTTGGCCAGGGCCAGCTGTATGCGCTTCTCCTGGAACTCGCGCAGCGCGCGCTCCACGGAGACTTCCTCCGAGATCTCGGCCAGCGGGCGCTTGACCGCGGCCAGGTCCGGGGCCGGGGCGGCGGGATTGAGCAGCGATTCGTAGAGGTCCTTGAAATGGATGTAGCCCACCGAGGTGCCGTCGGCGGCCACCAGCGGGTAGCGGGAGAAGCGCTTGGTCTTGATGAGCTTAAGGGTGTCGGCGGCGGGGGCCCCGACGGTGATGAAGCTGATGGCGCCGCGCGGGGTCATGACTTCCTTCACCCGGGTCTTGCCGAAGTCGAAGAGGTGTTCGAACATCATCAGCCTGCCCAGCGAGATCTTGCCGTGCTCCTGGCTCTGGCCCAGGATCATGCGCAGTTCCTCGTCGGAATGCAGCGCCTCGCTCTCGCCCGGCTTGATGTTGAACAGGCCCAGGAAGAAGTTGGCGCTCTTGTTGATGGCCAGCATGGGCAGGTAGGTGATCTTGTAGAAGACCTCCAGCGGGATGGCGCAGATCAGGGTGATCTTCTCGGGCATCAGAATGGCCAGGTATTTGGGGGCCTGCTCGCCTATTACCACGTGGATGCCGGTGATGGCGGCGAAGGCGATGACGAAAGAGACGGTGTGCAGGGCGGCGGCCGAGATGGGGAGGTTGAGCCAGTGGAAGCCGGGCTGCAGCAGGGCGGCCAGCGCGGGTTCGCCCACCCAGCCGAGGCCGAGGCTCGCCATGGTGATGCCCAGCTGTATGGAGGACAGGTAGGCGTCTATGTGCTGCACCTGTTTCTTGGCCAGCTTGGCCGAGGCTACGCCTTTGGCGGCCAGTTCTTCGAGGCGGGTGAAGCGCACCTTGACCAGCGCGAACTCGGACAGGACGAAGGCGGCGTTGAGCACGATGAGGACGGCGGCGATGGTGAGTTCCAGGAGGTATATCACGCCTATATTTTACAATTTAGGCCGCATTATTTGGTAAAATATGAATAGTTCTTTAAACAAACGATTTATGCGCGGGTGGTGGAACTGGTAGACACGCACGTTTGAGGGGCGTGTGCCTAACGGCTTGCGGGTTCGATTCCCGCCCCGCGCAAATTTAAAATATAACAGCAAAGGCGGGGAATAATCTTCCTCGCCTTTTAGTTTTGTGCGCTGCCGCGCCCGGCAGGATGGAACGCAAAAACAGGGTCACTGCGGTGTCGCTACGCTCCACCCGCACACCGTGCTCGCCCTTCCCCGTCTCGGCCCTCGCGCTATGCAAGCTCGGGACGCAGAAAGTGTCGCTTCGCTCCACCCCGACAGGGTTTTGCTAACCCATCCTGCCGGTCACGGCGGGGGACTGAAATCCCGCCTGCGATTTTTATATCATTAACCTATGCTTTCTAAATATTTTAAACCTGCGCTCCTTAAAAAGATAGCGGCCAGGGCCGGCACGCCGGTCTACGTCTACTCCAAGGCCGCTTTTCTGAAGCAGGTGGGGGCTTACAAGAAGGCCTTCAAGGGGCTGGACCCGCTGTTCTGCTACGCCATGAAGGCCAACTCCAGCGGCGCGCTGTGCGCGCTGGCCGCCGGCGAGGGCTGGGGAGCCGACGTGGTGAGCGGCGGCGAGCTGTACCGCGCCCTGCGCGCGGGCTTCGAGCCGGGCAGGATCATCTTTTCCGGCGTGGGCAAAACGCCCGACGAGCTGGCCTACGCGCTGGAGAGCGGCATTCTTTTTATCAACGCGGAATCCTTCGAGGAGGTGCAGGAACTCGAGCGCGTGGCGCGGCGGCTGAAGCTGCGCGCGCCGCTGTCGCTGCGCCTCAACCCCGACGTGGACCCGCACACGCATAAGTATATTTCCACGGGCAAACTGGGCAGCAAGTTCGGCGTTTCCTTCGAGGAGGCGCAGAAGATCTATATGTACGCGGCCGAGTCGGCCCACCTCAAGCCGGTGGGCGCGCATTTTCATATAGGCTCGCAGGTGCATTCCGCGGCCCCTTACGGGCTGGCGGCCGGGCGCCTGGCGGCCTTCATCCTGCGGCTGGCCAGCCGCGGCGTCAACCTGCGATACGCCGACGCCGGCGGCGGCTGGGGCGTGAAGGAAGGCGAAGAGATGGTCGACCCGGCGGCGCTGGCGCGCGAACTGGGAAGCGTGTTCGCCGGCACCGGCCTTAAGCTGATGCTTGAGCCGGGGCGCTCGGTGGCGGCTCCCTCGGGCGTGCTGCTGACCAGCGCGATCTACCGCAAGACCAGCGGCGGGAAGAATTTCATCATTGCCGACGCGGCCATGAACGACCTGGTGCGCCCCGCCCTGTACGGCGCGCGCCACCCGGTGGAACTGGTGGGCGGCGGCCGCGGTGCCCGGCGGCGCTGGGACATAGTGGGCCCGGTCTGCGAGAGCGGAGACTTCCTGGCCGAGGGCGTGACGCTGCCCGAGCCGGCCCCCGGCGCCTTACTGGCCGTCTACTCCGCCGGGGCTTACGGCATGTCCATGAGTTCGCAGTACAATTCCCGGCCGCGCGCGGCCGAGGTGCTGATCACCGGCCCGGCCTCGTGGAAGGTCATACGCCGCCGCGAGACCTACGCCGACCTGGTGGCCGCCGAGATAAAATAGGGCGCTGTCCCTATTTAATGAAAACGCCCCGCGAGGGGCGTTTTTATTTTAATGGGGGAAAGGGTCAACGGGTCTCGAGGTAGTAGAGCAGCTGGCGCAGGCTTTCGGCCTGGGGCTCGGGGGGGAGCTGGACGGGCTGGGCGGGTACTTCCACCGGCTGCGGCAGCTGGGGGGCGTAGACCAGGCCGCGCAGCAGGCTCATCTTGGCGTACAGGTCGTCGCCGGGGCAGTCGGTTTTGCCCAGCTCGCGGTGGGCGTAGAAGCTGCTGATATTGACCGTGTAGGTGTCCTTGACGTAGCGGCCCACGGCGACGAAGGAGTCCTGCGTGAGCTGGGTGAATTTGTCGTGGGCGGGGGCGTGGTAGTTGCCCATGATGGAGATGCCCACATTGCCGGTATTGCGGTTCTTGACGTGGGAGCCGAGGACGTTGATGGGGCGGCCCTCGAAAACGTTGCCGGCGGGGTCTATGAGGAAATGGTAGGCGATGTCGTTCCAGCCGCGGCCGTTCTGGTGGAAATCCTGTATGAACTGCATCTCGATGACGGCGTCGTCGAAGGTTTTGGGGTAATGGGCCTGCGTGTGGTGCAGGGTGAAGAAAAAGGGGGCGTGGCGGGTGTAGGCTTCCTTGGGGGGATTGGCTTTCCACTCGGCGCGGCGGTGCAGTTTGAAAGGGGCGGCGGCCGGTACGAACAGGTCCGGCTCCGGCACATAGGCGGCGGTGGAGACCTCTGCCGGGGCCTCCCTCTCGCGCAGGTCGCCCTCGGTGAGCAGCTCGGTGGCGTAGATGACCAGGCTCTGGTTGTTCTTGAGGCCCAGGTCGGTGACGAGGATCTTGACGGGCTGGCGGGTGAGGGAGGGCGCCTTGTACCTGGCCCAGAAGCGGCCGTTGGGGAAGCGGCGGAAGCCGGTCTGGCGGTATTCGACGTCGGCCGCGAAGAAGGACCTGCCCTTGCCCAGCAGGTCCAGGCGCATGTCAGGCTCGGGCATAAGGCCCTGCAGCAGCACCACGTCATAATCTTTGCCGGGCAGCTCGCTGAAGCGGCCCGCGTAGGTAACCTGGCCGTCGCTCTTGGCCTTCACGTCCAGCGTGAGGGGATACGACTGGCCCGCGAAGACGAGGTCTTTCTCGTCGCCGGCCTGGGCGTAAGCTAACACGGGAGCGAGCAGCAGCGGGAGAAGTAGTTTTATCATAGCTCTATTTAAATTATAACTGTATTAGTTTTTCGCGGCAGGGCCAAAGGGCCTAGAGGCGTCTGGGTCCTTTGGTTCAGCCTGCGGAGGCCGGCGCC
>Ga0154401_152_pt1 | contig 6280 bp, 6 predicted proteins | sample RifGroB2_FD_115905 | JGI IMG/M metagenome (GOLD analysis project Ga0154401, IMG submission 115905) | Elusimicrobia bacterium GWB2_63_16
GGGCGCCGGCAATGTCTTCCTGGGGATCCTGGACTCGCTGGTAATCGGCTTCCTGACCAAGAACGTCAATATCGTCAAGCTTTCGTCGTCTGGCTCCAACTTCATCAACCTGTTCCTCGACGCGCTCAAAGAGGTGGACGAGCGCGGGGCGCTGGCCGGCTCCGCCGCCGTGCTCTCCTGGAAGGGCGGCAGCCAGGGCCTGGAAGAGGCCGCGCTGCGCCACGTCAACGCCGTCTTCGTCTGGGGCGGCTACGACGCCGTGCAGGCCTACCGCCGCATAGCGCCCATAGACGTGCGCGTGGAGGGCTTCGGCCCCAAGACCAGCGTGGGCGTGGTCTTCGAGAGCTGCGTGGACCACGAGGGGATGGACAACGTGGCCCGCCGCGCGGCGCTGGACGCCTCGCTGTGGGACCAGGCCGCCTGCTCTTCGCTGCATACCCTTTATTTCATAGCCCCGGCCGCCCGCCACAAGGCGCTGGCCGCCGATTTCCTCAAGCACGCCCGCAAACACTTCTCCGAGCTGGCCGCCGAGCTGCCGCCCGGGAAACTTTTCCCCGACGAGATGGTGGAGATCAACAAGGCCCGCCAGCTCGCCCGGGTGGACCAGGCCCTCGGCAAAGCCTCCTATATCAGCTCGGCTCCTAAAACCGACTGGACGGTGATCTACGAGAGCGACCCCGTGTACCGCGTGTCGCCGCTCAACCGCGTGCTCTACGTCAAGACCGTGGAGAGCCTCGAGGAGGTGCGCGACCGCCTGCTGCCGCTGCGCGGCTACATACAGACCGTCGGCGTGGGCGGCTCCATAGAGCGCAAGCGCGTGATGGAAGTGCTGGGCCCCGCCGGCATAGCCCGCGTGGTGCGCCTGGGCAAGATGCTCGAGGAATCCAACGGCTCCCCGCACGACGGCATCTTCCCGATGATGTCGCTGGTCAACTGGCTGCCCATAGAGGAGAAGCCCTCGCAGCTCGACCGCCTGAGCGAACTGGTGGACCATGCCCGCAGCCGCAGCCCGTTCTATAAGCGGCATTTCAAGGACGTGCCGCGCATAGTGTCGCTGGAGGATTTCCAGAAGGCGCCTTTCCTGGAGAAGCACCACGTGCTGGAGAACACCCCGCCCGACAGCGCCGACCTGCTGACTTCCAAGGTGCAGCGCGGCATCTATTTCGCGAGCGGCGGCTCCACCGGCCAGCCCAAGTACGTCTTCTACGACCAGCACGAGTACGACCATACCTGCCGCATGCTGGCCTTCTCGATGGAGGCCGCCGGCTTGGGCGAGAAGGACACCATCGCCAACCTCTTCGTGGCCGGTAACCTGTGGTCCAGCTGGCTGTCGGTGGAGAAGGCCATAGCCTATACCAAGGCCATCTCGGTGCCGGTGGGCAGCGGCCTGCCGCTGGAGAACATCACCGGCTACCTGGAGGATTTCAAGGTGACGGCCATCATCGGCCTGCCCTCTTTCCTGGTCAAGCTCGCCGAGTACGTGAAGGCCGATCCCGGCAAGTATAAATTGTGCGTCAAACGCATCTTCTACGGCGGCGAATACGTCGGTCTGGAGATGGTGAAGTTCTTCAAGAGCGTGTTCCCCGGCGTGGACGTGCGCTCGGCCGGCTACGCCACGGCTGACGCCGGCGTGTTGGGCTTCCAGTGCCCCCATTGCGTGAAGGGGCAGCATCACCTGTTCGCCTACAGCCAGTTCATAGAGTTCGTGGAGCAGGACACTCTGGCGCCGGCCAAGCCCGGCGCTATCGGCGAGCTGGTGGTGACGGGCCTCACCAAGAAGCATATGCCCATCATCCGCTACCGCGTGGGGGACCTGGGCCGCTGGATACAGAAGACCTGCCCCTGCGGCCGCAAGGAGCCGCTGTTCGAGATACTCGGCCGCTGCGACGACCGCATCCACGTAGGCGGGGCGCACTTGTTCGTCAACGATATACAGGAGGCGCTGGGCAAGGTGCCGGACCTCACCTTCAACTTCCAGGCGGTGATAGGCAAGAAGGGGCACCGTGACACGCTGGCCATACGCGCCGAGGTGAAGGACCCCGCCGCGCTGGCCCGCGCCGGCGAACTGGGCGACCTGCTCTGGAAAGAGATCTCCCGGCATTGCGAAGACCTGCACGAGAGCGTGCGCATGAAGTGGCTGGACAAGCCGGTCATAGAGGTGCTAAAACCCGGTTCTATAGAGCGCATTCAGCGCACCGGAAAAATACGCAAGGTAGTGGACAAGCGCGTGAAGGTCTGACGATGAACCTTAAAAAGATCCTGATAGTGATGGCGGTAGCCGGGCTCGCGGCCTGCGGCAAGCCGGCGGATACGCCGGCCCCGGCTAAACGGTCCGCCAGGCCCGGCATAGGCGCTCCCGCGCCGGCCATAGTCCTGAATACCATGGTCAGCGGCGACCTGAAGGCGCTCGACGGCTGGGAGCAGCTGCGCGGCCGGGCCGTGGTGCTGGAGTTCTGGGCCACCTGGTGCGACCCCTGCGTGGAGAGTATCGGCCACCTGAACGAACTGGTGGATAAATTTAAAGGCAAGCCTGTGGCTTTCATCTCGGTGACCCAGGAATCCCGGAGCAAGGTTGAGAAGTTCCTGGAGGACCGCGAGATGCGCGGCAACATAGCCGCCGACGGCGACCCGGCTTTCTCCGTCTTCCGGGTGCGGGGCATACCGTATACCGTGCTGATAGACCGGGACGGCGTCGTCAGGGACATCACTTACCCGGCGAGGGTGACCGAGCAGCGGGTGAAAGACCTGCTGGCCGGCGGCCCGCTGCCGCCGCAATAGCCGGCGCGCCAAAAAACAAAAAAACCGGGGTAGCCCGGTTTTTTTATTTATAAGCGGAAGTTTCAGCCGCCTGCCGCGGACTGGCCGGCCAGGTAGCCGGTGGAGAAGGCCTCCTGCAGGTTGTAGCCGCCGGTGATGCCGTCGAGGTCCAGCACCTCGCCGCAGAAGTACAGGCCGGGCTGCAGGCGGGACTCCAGGGTCTGCGGATCCACTTCTTTTAAATTCACGCCGCCGCGGGTGACGGTGGCCTCGGCCAGCGGTCTCGGCTTGGTCAGGCGCAGCCTGAAATCGCGCAGCAGCTGGGCCACGCGGGCGCGCTCGGCGCCGGTGATAGAGGCGCATTTGCGCTCCCGCTCTATGCCGCAGCGCCGCTCGAAGACGGGTGCCAGCGAGGCGGGCAGGGCCGCCTTGGCGTAACTGGCGAACATCTTGGCGCCGTTGGCCGCGAAATAGGCCTGCACCTCGGCCGTCACGGCTTCGGGCTTCAGGTCCGGCCTGAGGTTCAGCGAGAGTTCGGTCTTTTTGCCCGCGGCCAGGGCGTCCACCGCCGCGCCGCTCATGACCAGCAGGCGCGGGCCGGAGACGCCGAAATGGGTGAACAGCAGTTCTCCCCTGCCCTCCGCCTCCGCCTTGCCGTCGGCGAAAATAGTGAGCTTTATGTCCTGCAGCACCAGGCCCTGCAGGTCCTTTATAAAAGGTTCGTCGGATTCCAGGGCGGTGAGGCCGGGCCGCGGGGTGACTATGGTATGGCCGCATTTAGCCGCCAGGGCGTAGCCGTCGCCGGTGGAGCCGGTGCCGGGGTAGGACATGCCGCCGGTGGCTATTATCACCCTGCTGCCCAGGGTCCTGCGGCCGTCGGAGAATTCCACGCCTTCTATGACGCCGCCGCGCAGCAGCAGTGCCGAGACGCGCCCGGCCAGGGACTTCACGCCGCCGCGGTTGGTATAGCAATTCAGGGCGTCGAGCACGCTCTGCGCCCTGTCGTCGGCGGGGAATATCTTGCCGTCGGGGTCGGCGCGCGTGGGCACGCCGAAGGATTTGAGGAAGCCCGTCAGGCCGGCGGCGGAGAAGACGGTGAAAGCGCGGTACAGGAATTTGCCCTTGGGGCCGAAGGCGGCGATAAAACCTTTCAGGTCGGCGGTGTTGGTGACGTTGCACCGGCCGCCGCCGGTGACCAGCAGCTTCACTCCGGGGCGGGCGTTGCGCTCTATCAGCGTGACGCTGGCGCCCAGCTCCGCGGCGCGGCCGGCGGCCATCAGCCCGGCCGGGCCGGCGCCTATCACCAGTATGCCGGGGTCCGGCTTTTTGTCGGTCTTGGGTTTCACCATTGAAAATATAGCAATTATAGGGGCAGGCCAATAAAAAAGCCGGGTCGCCCCGGCTTTTTTACAGGCGCAGCCGCTCTTACGGGAGCACGGTGTGCAGTGTGCCGGCGTTGATGTCGGTAGTCTCGCCGCCGAGAATGCCCTTCTTCTGCAGGTTCTTGATGACCATCAGCGGCATGGTGGCCTTCACGTTGTAGACCATATAGGGGATGGTCCACAGCTTGATCTGGCGTTCCTTGGGCAGCACGCGGTTCATCAGGATGAGCAGGTTGTTGGTGCAGTTGTTCTTGATGGTGTGGTAGAACTCGCCCTCGCGGTCGACGGCGGCCTGCGTCATGGACTCGCGCAGCAGCGCGGCCTTGGCGGCGTGGTCGAGCAGCACCGGGTAGGGTACCAGGTGGCCCTTCTCCTCGTGTATGGTGCGGGCGGCGTATTCTTCCCAGGTGGAGAGGCTCCAGTTGATGCCGAAGGAGTTCTTCAGGCCGGTCAGCGGCGAGAAGCTCTGGCCGACGCGGGTCTTGCCCTCTATGCTCAGCGCCAGCGCCATCGGCTGGTGCCCGTTGGCGTCCACCAGGCCGCCGCGCTCGAAGGTGAAGACCAGGAAGGAATGGGCCGCCACGATCTCGGGCTTGAAGGGCTTCTTGATGAAATAGACGTTCTTGATGAGCGCGGGCCTGATCGTCATCGTGGTCCATTCGTAGGCGTCGGGAGCGGGGACCCGGGCGGAGGACATGCGCACATTGCCCATCACCAGGCGGCCGTCCTTGTTCTCGATCAGGGTGGCGGTGCGGCGGCGGGGCTGGTAGGGGGCGGGCACTATCTCGCCGGCCTTGGGCTCGTACGCGGAAATTTCCCTAATCTTGAGCAGCGAGAGGTCGTCGGCCTGCCGGGCCTGCGCTTCCACTATAACGGCCTTGCCGTCGAACCTGGCGGCTTTGCGGTCGCTGAGGTCCAGCTTGAAGAGGCGGCCGTCCACCGTGTTAAGGTAAGGGCCGGCTTCGGTAACCGAAACTACGCCTTTGAGTATATAGTTCACGCCCCAGCTCTTATCGGAGGGCAGCTGCAGGTCGGGCAGCTGCTGCTCCCTGATCTGGGCGGCGTCGAAGCCTTCGAGGGCTGAAAAATCGTTGTTCTGAGCGGCGGCGGGTACGGCAAGGGCTATGACCACGAGGAAAGAGAGGTTCTTTAGCATGTATATATGATAGCGGTTGCGGCGCCGTCATAGCAGGTGCCAAGGACCCCCTATTTGCGGGCAAAGTTCCCAATGGGCCCTGGGTCCTTTGGCCGGGCAGGCGAATGCGGGAGGCCGCTATCGCGCTACTCGATGACCGTGTAGCCTTTGGCCCGCAGCGCGGCGGCTACCTGCTTGAGGTCTATTCCCAGGTGGCCGCAGCCGGTCTTTACCGTCATCTGCCGGCCGTGCGTCTCGCGCATGACGGGGTTCTTAACCCCCATGAAGCCAAGTTCGAACAGCACCTCTATCAGTTCGGGGTGCTCGGCGGTGAGGTCGTACAGGGTCTTGTTCAGGTCAGCGGTCTTTTCAGCCATATTAAGCCAGCCTCTTTTCGCCTTCTATCTTCTTGATGCCGGTGATGTCCTGCGTCACTTCCAGCGAGCCCAGATATTTGCCGCCCGGCTCGCGCAGGGCGAAGTAGCGTATGTGTATCACGCGGCCTTTCATGTTGATCCAGAACTCCTCGGAGCTCTTCGTGCCGTCCCTGAAGCCGTCGAGGATCTTCTGCACGGCGCCCAGGCTTTGCGGCGGGTGGCAGTTCTGCACCTTGCGGCCTATGATGGAACGGGCCCGCAGGAAGACGCGGTCTTTGCCCTCGGAGAAGTATTTCACCGTGTCGTCGGCGTCCACGAAGGTCAGGTCCACCGGCAGGGCGTTGAGCAGGGCGGCCAGGTCCGTGACGGAGAGATCGCCGCTGGGCAGGTTCACCACGGCGCCGGAGAGGGAACCGGTGTTCTGCGCTATGTCGCGCGCCTCGTCCACGCCTTCGGGCGGGTCGATGAAGATATAGCCGGCCTGGGCGCTCTCGCGGAAGATCTCGGCCCAGTCGGCGGGCTTGAGCTTCTCCAGCGCGGTAGGGAAGAGTATGCTCTCCTCCTTGAAGATCATGCCGTCCAGTTCTTCGAGCAGCGCCGCGGCGGCGGCGGGGAAAGCGGCGGGGGGG
>Ga0154401_148_pt7 | contig 5879 bp, 4 predicted proteins | sample RifGroB2_FD_115905 | JGI IMG/M metagenome (GOLD analysis project Ga0154401, IMG submission 115905) | Elusimicrobia bacterium GWB2_63_16
GGAGATGTTGAAGTTCTCCAGCGCGCCCTGCTGCGACTTGATGGTGATGAATTCCTTGATCTCGGGGTGCCAGTACGGGATGATGCCCATGTTGGCGCCGCGGCGGGTGCCGCCCTGCTTGACCACGTCGGTCAGCTTGTCGAAGAGCTTCATGAACGAGATGGCGCCGCTGGCCACGCCGTTGGTCTTCTTCACCACGTCGCCTTTCGGGCGCACGCGGCAGAAGGAGAAGCCGGTGCCGCCGCCGGATTTCTGTATCAGGCTCTGCGCGGTCAGCGCCTTGGCTATGCCTTCCATCGAGTCGGGCACCGGCAGCACGTAGCAGGCGGACAGCTGCTGCAGGTCCCGCCCGGCGTTCATCAGCGTGGGGGAATTGGGCAGGAAATCGAAAGCGGCCATCAGGTTGTAGAATTCGTTCTTCCAGCGGTCGGCGGCCTCGCGGGCGTCGGGATAATCGCGGTAGGCCTTCTCCAGGTTGGCGATGAAGCGCATGAAGTTGGCCTCGCGCTCGGAGGATTCGGCTATGCCCTCGTGGAAGAGCAGGGTGCGGGTCTTGCCGCCGGCGACCTCGGTCTCCAACTGGCGCACGGTCACGCCCTCGAACAGACCCCACTTGGCGGAGTTGGGATGGAAAATTATCTCGGAAAGGGCGATGTTGCGGGCTACCCGCTCGAACAGCTCCTCGGCGGACTTGTCGTCGCGCAAATACTTGTCCTTGATCACCTTGGCCTGGTTGTCGCTAAGGTGTATCTCTTTCCTGCCTGTGGTCATGGTCTTCATGGGCTTGTCCTCGGGATCGATTTGCCAGGACTCTCTGGTAAAATTGTTCGGACTGCGCCCCCGCTCAGGGTCCCCCGGGCCGCCGCGAGCGAGAGTCTGTTGTCGTGAACCGTACACCAAAAAGCTTTGGAATAGGGTTAATCTATGAATACTCGCGGGGGGTTGTCAAATCTGCCGACGGCGGCCCCGGCCGCCCGCCCGGAAACGGCTAAAATGTTATAATTCCGCCGGGGCACCTCCAATGGAAAAACGCAAAAAACAGGTCCTGGGACTATCCCAGGAACAGAGGCAGAGCCAGGACCTGCGCCTGTTCTCGGTGCTGGCCGCGCCGGAGGCGGATTTTCTGCGGCAGGCGGCCGAGCTGGAAGCCGACCCGCTTTTTACCCGCCTCTGCGCCGCCGGCCCGGACGGCGCCGCCCCGGTGATACGCCGGCGGCTGCCGGGCGCCTCCTACGCCTTTTCGTACGCCTGCGGTGACGCCGCGCTGGCCTCCGCCGCCGAGGCCGGCGGGGCGGGCGAATGGCTGGCTGACCGCCCGGCCATGCTGGAGCTGGCGCGCCGTGCCGGCCAGGCCAATTTTGAAAAATTCTTCCTCTCCGCCTCCGTTTTCGACCCGGCCGCCGCCGGCCGGGCCTGCGGTTTTACCGCGGCCGAGGCCTCAGCCCTGAAGAACTTCTCCGACGCTTTCACGCTGGCCCACGAGCGCGTTCCGCCGCGGGCGCTGCCGGCCCTTTACCTGCGCTGCGCCGCCGTGGTCACGGCGGAGAACGGGAAGCTTGCCGCCGCTTACACCCACCCCGGCTACGTGCGCGGCGTTTACCGCATAGACCGGCGCGCCCTGGCCGCCCTCGTGCGGAGCGGCGACATCAGCGGCGCCGAGGCTTCCAGGGCCTCCTCGCTGCTGTCGCGCGCCCAGCGCCTCGCCTGGCGCAAGGCCGGTTTTCATAAGGTCCTGACGGCTATCCTCGAGGCCCAGGCCGGCTATCTGCTGCGCGAGTCCGGCCTTAAACCTCTGACCCAGCGGCAGATAGCCGCCCGCGCCGGGCTGAACCCAGCCACAGTCTCCCGCCTGATAGCCGGAAAAAGCATCCTGCTGCCCCGGGGGGAGGAGACGGCCATAAAGGGACTTTTTCTGTCTAGAAACGCGTATATAATTGATAGAATAAGGGAAATTCTGGGGGCGGGCAGCAGGGAAATGACCGACAGCGAGATCACCGAGGCCCTTAGAACCACTTACGGCGTGCGCGTTTCCAGGCGCAGCGTGAACCTCTACAGGGCCAAACTATGATGAGCAAGAAAATGGCTGAAGCCACCAACCCCATACACCGCAGCCTCGTCGACGCTATCTTTTTCCAGGCGCAGGAACCCATGCTGGTGCTGGACCGGGCGCTCACCGTGCTGCTGGTCAACAACAGCGCGCTGCGGCTGCTGGGCTGGGAAGGCCAGGAGATCGGAGGCAAGCCGGTCTCGGAGCTGGTGCTCGAGAAAGACCTTAAAGATTTCTCCGAGCTCACCGAGCTGGCCGCCAAGAACGGCATCGTGCGCAATTACCGCTTCTACATGCTGACGGCCTCCAGGAGCATCGCCCGCCTGTTCCTCACCGTGCAGGCCCTCAAGGGCGCCGAGGGCGCCGTGAACGGCTTCTGCCTTTTCCTGTCCCCGGTCTCTCCCGACGAATGGTCCGCGCTGAAGGACCCGCACGTTTTCAAGAACGCCGCGCGCAAGCTCAACCGGCTCACCTCCATGGGCCAGCTGACGTCGATGTTCGCTCACGACATCAAGAACCCGCTGCACGTGATCCTTTCCACGTCGGAGCTGCTGCGCGCCCAGGAAGGCCAGCCCGAGGGCGTGCGGACCGGCGCCGAGCTGATAGAGCGCAACGCCCGGCGCGCCTCGCGCATAGTCAAGACGCTGCTGGATTTCTCGCGCAGCGGCATGTGCCGCCTCGAGCCCTACTCCGTGGACGCCGCGGCCGAGACCGCGCTGGAGCTCATCGACAGCTCGCTGAAGACGGCCAAGGTCAGGATTGAGAAGCGCTTCGACAAGGCGCCCAAGGTGTTCCTGGACCCGCATTACATGCACAGCGTGATCTATAATTTGCTCAACAACGCCGCGCAGGCGCTGGAGGGCGCCGAGGAAGGGCGCATCACCGTGGCCGCCGGCTGGCTGCCCGACGAGAAGGAAGTTTTCCTTACCATCTCGGACAACGGCCCCGGCCTGGAGCCGGCCATGCTCGACAACCTCTTCCAGCCCTTCTTCACCACCAAGGAGAACGGCACCGGCCTCGGCCTGTACCTGGCGCGCCAGATCATGGACGAGCACGGCGGCCGCATTCTGGTCTCCTCCTCCGCCGAGGGCGGCGCGGCGGTAAGCCTGCGTTTCAGGAAGATCGTTTAACTCCGCCATGGGAAACATCCTCATAGTCGAAGACGACGCCGACACGCGCTACGTGCTCAAGGCCGCCCTTGAGAGCGGCCGGCACGCCTGCGCCGCGGCCGCCTCCGGCGCCGAGGGGCTGGCGCTCGCCGACTCGCTGACCTTCGACGCGGTGGTGCTCGACATGGTGCTCGGCGACGCCGACGGCCTGGAGATACTGAAAAAACTGAAGACCGAGGACCCCGGCCTGCCGGTGGTCATCCTTACGGGCCACGCCAACGTGACTAGCGCCGTGAAGGCGATGAAACTGGGCGCGCTGGACTACCTGATAAAACCCTTCGGCAACGACGAGCTGCTGCTGATCATGGAGAAGGCCGTAAAGGAACGCCGCCTCAAGCGGGAATTCGACGCGCTGCGCACCCACGTCAGGCGCGCGCACGGCGCCGAGCCGGTGACCGGCGCCAGCCGCGAGATCAAGAACGTGCAGGCGCTGGCCGGCCAGGTGGCCTCCACCGACCTGACGGTGATACTGTCCGGCCCGTCGGGCTCCGGCAAGGAGGTTTGGGCGCGCGAGATACACCGCCTCTCCTCCCGCGCCGGCAGCCCCTTCGTGGCGCTCGACTGCGGCGCCCTGCCCGAAAACCTCGTCGAGAGCGAGCTGTTCGGCTACGAGCGCGGCGCCTTTACCGGCGCCGACCGCCGCAAGCCCGGCCTGTTCGAAGCGGCCTACGGCGGCACGCTTTTCCTCGACGAGATCGCCAACCTCACCCCCGGCACGCAGGCCAAGCTGCTGCGCGTCTTGGAGGAGCGCCGCATACGCCACCTGGGCGGCAAGAAGGACATCCCGGTGGACACGCGCGTGATAGTGGCGGCCAACCGAGACCTGCCCGCCTGCATCAAGGAGGGCTCTTTCAGGGAGGACCTGTACCACCGCCTGAACCAGTTCACGCTGCGCATCCCGTCGCTGGCCGAACGCAGGGAGGATATCCCGGCGCTGGCGGCCTTCTTTCTGCGGGAAGCCGAGAAGCTGGTCAACAAGAAGATAGAGACCATCTCCGACACGGCGCTGGCCGCGCTGGAGGCCTATGCCTGGCCCGGCAATGTGCGCGAGCTCAAGAACGTCATTATCCGCGCCGCGCTGCTCAGCGGGGGGGAGATAAAGCCCGAGCATCTCGGCCTGGGCGGCGGCGCCCCTCAGTGCGCGCCGGCGGCTTCGCCTGTGCCTGAAAATTTCAGCCTCAAAGAAAACCTGCGCCAGGCCCGTTCCGAAACCGAGCGCCGCCTGATAGCCGCTGCCCTGGCGGCCACTGGCGGGAATAAATTGAAAGCAGCGCAGCTGCTGGCCATAGACCGAAAAGCCCTGTACAACAAGCTGAAAGAATACTCTATTGAATAGTTGTGGATATTTATCTACACTTTATGTGTGGATTTAAATCCACAATGTGGATTATTATCTACAGGGCCATTTAACAACTATTTTACTTTTCGGCCGCATTTCCTTATCTATAGATTCCTATAATATTGGTATGCCAAAACCGCTCACGGCTATGAGAAAGGTCCTGAAGCTTTACACATATAACCTTATTTCCAGCCAAAGCCGCCGGAATACCAGGGGCACCGCCCCGGGATTAGCGCTTGCTGTGGTTTTGGCAAAGTCGTTGCTATACCTTGAAGGTAGGAACATTACGAATTTTTTGGGTATATTTTCGGAGGCACTATGAAAACGCTGAAAGCCCTGAGCACTAAAATCTTAGCCGTGTTGCTGCTGCTGCCCGCTATGGCAAGCGCCGCGCCGCTGCTGATAAACTACCAGGGACGCCTGGTGGACACCGCCGGCAACCCGCTGACGGGGGCACAGAGCATACTCTTCAGCGTCTACGACGCAGCGAGCGCCGGCTCGCTGCTCTGGAGCGAAACCCAGAGCGTCACGCCGGACAACGGCATCTTCAGCGTCAGCCTGGGCGGCGTCCAAACCCTCCCGGCCGCGGTATTCGCCTCCGACGCCCTTTACCTGGAAGTGAAGATCGGCGCCGACGCCCCGCTGACCCCGCGCACGCGCCTGCTCTCCGTGCCTTACGCGCTGTCCGCGGCCAACCTCGGTTCTCCTTCCAGTGTGGTCACCGTTTCCACCCACATCGTCGTTTCCGCCAGCCAGCTGCGCCTGGGTAATTTCGCTTCAGCTCCCTCCGCCTCCATAGGCGGCGGCGCGATGTTCTATAACACCACCGACAATCAGCTCTACTATCACAACGGCACCACCTGGAACGCTCTCGCCGCCGGCGGCATCAGCCCCTGGGGCCGCAGCGGCACCACCGTTTCCCTGAACAATGTCGGCGATAAGGTAACGATGTCCAATACCGCCGCCGATGCCTTGACCGTGTCCGGCGGCATCGTGGCCGGCTCCGGCAGCGTGGGCATTGTGGGCGCCGACGGCCGCATCCCTGCCCTGTCTTCCCTTTATCTTGCCAACCTGAGTGGCTCGGCCCTGACCGGCCTAAGCGCCGCGCAGGTCGGCCTGGGCAGCGTGGACAACACCGCCGACGCCGACAAGCCCGTGTCCACCGCGCAGCAGACCGCGCTGAACCTGAAGGCGCCCCTCGATTCCCCGGCTTTCACCGGCAACGTGAGCGGCGTAACCGCCGCCATGGTCGGCCTGGGCAGCGTGGACAACACCGCCGACGCCGACAAGCCCGTGTCCACCGCGCAGCTGGCGGCTCTATCCA
>Ga0154401_125_pt2 | contig 5608 bp, 4 predicted proteins | sample RifGroB2_FD_115905 | JGI IMG/M metagenome (GOLD analysis project Ga0154401, IMG submission 115905) | Elusimicrobia bacterium GWB2_63_16
TCATGGACGGCTGGGTGAGCTGGGTCTGCTTGATGGCGGCTTCGCGCTTGGCCAGCTCCTCCTTGCCCTCGCCGGGCTTGCTCCAGATGGCCTCGGTCAGGCGTATGCCTATCATTTTTTCCAGGATGCCGTCGGCTTCGTTAAAGGTCTCCTGCACCACCTGGTACTTGGCGGCGAGGTCCCTCATCATGTCGACGTACTGCGAGCCCTGGCCGGGGAACAGCAGACCCACCTTGGCCTGGTTGGTGCCGGTCTTGAAGGTATAGACGCCCTTCAGTTTGAAATTGAGCGGCGGTTCGGTCCAGGTCTCGGGCTTGGCGTGCTTGGCCATGAACTCGACCTTGTCGCGCAGGTCGGCCGGGGACTTGGCCACTATGCTCACGCCCCAGTCGGACTTGGGCTTGAGCATGGAAGGCTGGGCGTAGGTGGCCAGCGGGTAGGCCTCGGGCCAGTGGGCGAAGACGGCGTCAGCCTCGGCCTGGGCGTTCCTGATGACCTCGGCCGGGGTATTGCCGGTGAAGGTGACGGCTTCGCCCTGCAGGTTGGCGAAGGGCGCGCGCGGGTTTTCCACAATCTCCACGGAAGCGGCGGGCGCCTCGGCGGCGGCGCCGGCCTTGGCGTATTTCTGGTGGCCGGGGCCGGTGTACTCTTCCATGGTCACGTGGAAGTTGGTGCCGCCGAAGCCGAAAGAGGACACGTTGGCGCGGCGGATGCCGGCCTTGTTCCAGGGCGCGGCCTTGTCTATGACCTTGAAGAGGTTGAGGTCTATACCGGGGTTGGGTTTTACGTAGTTGATGGATGTGGGGAGCGTCTTGTTGTAGATGGCGAGGGCGGTCTTGGCTATGGAAACCGCGCCGGCGGCCGCTTTGGAGTGGCCGATCTGGGATTTAACGGAGGTGAGGCCCAGTTTCTTCCCGTTACCCATATGCGGGCCGAACACTTCTCCCAGCACCTGCACCTCGGCGGCGTCGCCTACCTTGGTGGCGGTGCCGTGCGCTTCCACAAAGTCCACGTCCGCCGGAGAATAGTCCACCCCGGCGAAGGCGTTCTCTATGGCTATCTTCTGGCCTTTCGGGTTGGGGGCGGTGATGCCCTTGCCCTTGCCGTCGGAGGAGGCGCCCACGGAATTGATGAGCGCGTAGATCTTGTCGCCGTCGCGCTGGGCGTCGGACAGGCGCTTGAGGATATAGACCGAAACGGCCTCGGCCATCACGAAGCCGTTGGCCCGCTCGTCGAAGGAATAGGAGCCGTCGGCCGACAGGGCGCCGATCTTGCAGAACTTCACGAAGGCCGGGGGCGACATCATCTCGTCCGCGCCGCCCGCCACCGCCATGTCGAACTTGCCGGCGCGCAGGCCGAGCACCGCGTAATCGAGCGCCGCCATGGAGGAGGCGCAGGCCGCGTCCATGGTCATGTTGGGGCCGTTGAAATTGAACACGTTGGCTATGCGTCCGGCGGTCACGTTGGACAGCTCGCCGGGCATGGTGTCCTCGGTGATCTTGATGATGCCGTTGTCTATGCCTTCCTCGAACTCCCTGATCATGGCTTCCTGCTTTTCCCGCGGCAGCGAGGAGAAGGAGGCGGTCTTCTTGAGGATGTCCTCGTTGTAGAACTTGTAGACGCGCAGGTCGGTCATTTCCTTGCGCATCGCGCCCATGGCGTTGCCGATCACGGCCGCGGTCATTTTAGGGTCGAAGGGCTTCTTGTCGTAGCCGGAATCCTCCAGCGCCATGCGGACGGCCTCTATGGTCATCTGCTGCAGGCGGGAGATCTGCGCGGCGGTCTGGGGCGGGATCTTGTAGCGGATGGAATCGAATTTGAAGTCCTCGATGAAGCCGCCTATCTTTGAATAGGTCTTGTCCTGGGCCTTGTGGTCTTCGGAGTAATACAGCTTCCAGTCCCAGCGGTCGGCCGGCACTTCGCTTATGCAGTTGCGGCCGTCCAGGACGTTCTTCCAGAACTGGTCCTTGTTCAGGGCTTTGGGGGCAATGATACCGAGACCGACTATCGCTATTTTTTCATTGTTCATAATCTTTTCAGGCGCCTCGCTCGCTCATGTTGTCCTATCCCACCCCAATCAAGGGGTTCCCGGGGTTAAAATTTTAGGGGGTAAACGGCTAGAAAGTGCCGTTTAAGGATGTCATATATATATTTTAGGAAATATCCCGCGGTCATGGCAACCGCACCGGGGCCCAGAGAGGGGTCAGCGGGGCTGCAGTGAAAGGAGGTAGAGGGTGACTTTCCCCCGTGAAAGCGGCGTGGAATACTCGGTCTTATCTATCTGCGGCAGCCTGGGGTCGGGGGCATAGGAGATGATGGCTTTGTAGTTGTTGATCTTTTGCCATTCCCATTCGCCTATCATCTTCAGCGGCTTCATGGATCTGAGGTAGGTCATGTTTGGTGCGTAGTTCAGCCAGGCGTCGTGGTCGAACCCGGCGGCTATTTCCACCTGGGCCAGGCCGGTCCTGGGCCTGGAGGCCAGTTCCCACTTGGCCTTGTTCCAGGCCAGGTAGTCGGTCATGCCCGCCCAACCGGCCAGGGCGTACAGCGCCAGGGCCAGGCCCAGGGCCGGCCTGGAGAATTTCACCCCCCTGGCGGTATAGACGGCCGCGGCGGCGAACCAGGGGAGCAGCGTAAGCAGGTAGCGGTCGAAGAACTTGGCGCCTATCAGCGAGACGCCGAGCTGGAGTACCCCCGCCAGGAAAAGGAAGCGCAGCGGCTGGCCGCCGGCCCGCAGCGCCAGGCCCGAGCAGCACATGAGAAAGACGGAGGCCAGCGCGGCCGCGGCGGTGGCCGCCCGCCAGAACAGCGGGCTGGCGAAAAAGCCGGAGGGTTTCAGCGCTCCGCCGGCCAGCGTGAACACGCCCAGGCCGGAGCCGGACAGGTTGTTCTCCAGGTAGGGCAGCGGGCCGTTGAGCAGGGCGAAGCCCAGCATCGCCGCCGCCGCCAGCAGCACGCCCGCCGGGAACACCCGTTTGCCGGTGCCGTTGCGGGAATAGAACTGCCGGAGGCTGAAGGCGTAGGCGGCGGCCAGCGGCAGCAGCAGCAGGCCGATCTCGGTCATGGAGGAGAAGAGGCGGAAGAGCGAATCGTTGAGGAAGGAGAGCGGCTTGGCCAGATGGGCCAGCGTGGAGGCACCCACGTAGTTTTCCGAAGCCCAGGTGGGCCCGTGCGAGAATTTAAACCACAGGTAATGGCCGGCCATGGCCGCCAGCGGCAGGGCCCAGGCCGCGGCCAGGGCGCGCGGTCTAAGGCGGCGCTGCTGCAGCAGCGCGGCGGTAAAGGCCAGCGGCAGCGCGACGGCCAGCTGGCGCGTCAGGTAGGCTGCCGCGGCGCAGGTCCCGGCCAGCCACAGCGCCCTCGCGTCCTCCGGGTCCTTGATGTTCCTGACATAGAAAAGGCAGGCCGCCAGCATCCAGAACAGGTAGTGGATGTCGGTCATGAAGGAGTTGGCCAGCACCAGGTAGAGCGGATTGAGCGCGAGGGCCAGGCCCGCGGCCGTCTTCTCGAAAGGGCCGATCTCGAATTCTTCGAGCAGGCGGACGAAGACGAAGACCGCCGCGGCCGCGACCAGTAGGTTGGCCACGCGCAGCGCGGCGAAGCTGAAGCCGAAAACTTTTGCGGAAAGCGCGCCGAGCGCCACGTGCGGCAGCTGCGTGGCGGAGCCCCAGTCCGACAGGGTCAGCCGGCCGGTCTCGGCCAGCGCGCGCGCGGCCAGGGCGTATGCCCAGTCGTCGTTGAGCGGGAAATCGTGAGCCCACGGCGCCAGCGAGGCGCAGAATATAAGAAATAGCCCGGCGGCCGCGTATTTTGCGAGTCTGTCCATTTTCCCCTAACCGCGAATAGTTTAGCAAATGCCGTCCGCCCGCGTAAATTTCAGGGAATAATTAATATAATTAAAAACCGGAGGCGACTATGGATACTTTGGCTTTGAGCAGGCTGCAGTTCGCGATGACCGCGATGTTCCATTTCCTTTTCGTGCCGCTGACGCTGGGCCTGGGCTGGCTGACGGCCTGGTTCGAGACCCGCTACGCCGTCACCGGCGACGAGGCTTACCTCAAAATAACGCGCTTCTGGGGCAAACTGTTCCTGATCAATTTCGCGCTCGGCGTGGTGACCGGCATCACGATGGAATTCCAGTTCGGCATGAACTGGGCCGAGTACTCCAAATACGTCGGGGACATCTTCGGCGCGCCGCTGGCCATCGAGGCCACCGCGGCCTTTTTCCTGGAGTCCACTTTTATCGGCGTCTGGGTGTTCGGCTGGGAGCGCCTCTCGCGCCGCGCGCACGCCGCCGCCATGTGGATAGTGGCCTTCGCCACCAACATGTCCGCGCTGTGGATCCTGCTGGCCAACGGCTGGATGCAGCGCCCCGTCGGGTATATCCTTCGCAATAACCGCGCCGAGATGGTGGATTTCTGGGCCCTCCTGACCAACCCTTACGGCTGGCTGGAGTTCTTCCACACCGTCTTCGCCGGCTGGGTGATAGCCGGCTTCTTCGTGATGGGCGTGAGCGCCTGGCATTTGCTGCGCAGGAACCAGCAGGACTTGTTCAGGAAGTCCTTCGGCGCCGGCGCGGTGTTCGCGCTGGCCAGTTCGCTGCTGGTCTTCTTAGTGGGCGACATGAGCGGCGTGAACGCCGCGAAAAACCAGCCGGCCAAGTTCGCCGCCATGGAGTCAGTCTGGGAGACGCGCAGCGCGGCCCCGATGGCCCTGCTCACCGTGCCCCGCCTCTCGGGCGAGGGCAACGCCGTGGAGGCGCTCAAGATCCCCTATGTGCTGTCGCTGCTGGCCTTCCACGACCCGCACGCCGAGGTGAAGGGCCTCAGCGACATCGCGCCGCAGGACCGCCCGCCGGTGCTGCCGGTGTTCCTGAGCTTCAGGACCATGGTGGGGCTGGGCATGCTTTTTATCCTGCTCTCCGGCCTCGCCGTCTGGCTGTGGTACAAGGAGCGGCTGGACCAATACCCGAGGTTCCTGAAGGTCATGCTGTTCGCCATCCCGCTGCCCTATATAGCCATACAACTGGGCTGGATAGTCACCGAGATGGGCCGCCAGCCCTGGGCCGTCTACGGCCTCATGCGCACGGCGGACGCGGTGTCCAAAACCGTGACGCCGGGCCAGGTGTGGCTGTCGCTCGGCGGTTTCTTCGTTTTCTACTCCGCGCTGGCCGCCGTCGACGTCTGGCTGCTGGCCCGCTACGCCCGCAAGGGCATGGAGGGTTGAGGGGCATGGCATGGGACCAGAACGCAAAAACGTGGTCGAGAAAGTGGACTTCGTCCACGCGCACACCGTGCTCGCCACTCCCCGTCTCGGCCTCGGCGCTTACGCAAGCCTCGGCCTCCGACAGGGTTTTGCTAACCTGGTCCCATGCCGTGCCTGCTACGCTGTGGATTGAAATTTAAGGTAAGGGGAAGCTTATGGATTACGCTAAGGTTTGGTTCTTGCTGTGGGCGGTGCTGTGGACGGGGTATTTCGCGCTCGACGGGTTCGACCTGGGCGTGGGCTTCTCCGGCTGGCTGGCCGCCGACGGCGAAGAGGACCGCCGGAACATCTTTTCGTCCATCGGCCCCTTCTGGGACGGCAACGAGGTGTGGCTGGTCACGGC
>Ga0154401_146_pt3 | contig 4182 bp, 4 predicted proteins | sample RifGroB2_FD_115905 | JGI IMG/M metagenome (GOLD analysis project Ga0154401, IMG submission 115905) | Elusimicrobia bacterium GWB2_63_16
CGGGCGCCCCAGACCGTCATGCGGATCTGGCCGGCGTCGAGGTCGCTGGCCTGCGGGTGCTCTTCCTCGCGGATGATGGCGGGGGCGGCCGCCGGCGCGTCGGCCGGGGACGGGACGGGAGCCGCGCCGTCGAGGATGCTCTTGACCGTGTTGGAGAAGGTCTCCACATTGTAGGGTTTCTGCAGGAAGAAATCGGCGCCGAGCTGGAAAGCGCGCTGCTTTTCCACGTCGTAGGACTTGCCCGAGACCACGATGATCTTCATGTGTCTGAGCGCGGGGTCCGACTTGACGGACTTGCAGATGTCCATGCCGGTGATGCCGGGCATCATGATGTCGGTCACGATCAGGCGCGGCATCTGGGCCTTGATGGTGGGGATGGCCTCGAGGGAGTCCTGGACCAGCGTTACGGTGTAGCCCGCGTCGGTGAGGAGGTCGCGGGAAAGTTCGCCGACCATGGGGTCGTCGTCTACGATGATGATATCGGGGTTTGCCATTGTTTTCTCCGCTCGCTGACGCTATTTACTATAATAGTATAAATTAATCCCGTTAAGGAAATGTTACACCCCCGTTAAATTATGATGAGGATAATCGCCGGAACGCACCGCGGAAGGAAGATCTTCTCGGTACCCAAAGACAAATTCGTCAAGCCGATCTCGGCGAGGATACGCCAGTCCTTCTTCGACATCGTGCGGCCGTACATCACGGGCGCCGTGCTGCTCGACCTCTACGCGGGCGTGGGAACCGTGGGCCTGGAGGCCCTCAGCCGCGGCGCCTCCAAGGTGGTCTTCGTCGAGAAGGAAGGCATCTGCGTCAAGACCATCGAGAAGAACATCGCCGCGCTGGAGTTCACCGACAAGGCCAAGGTGCTCAAGGCCGACGTGCTCAGCGGCCTGAAATGGCTGGAACACTTTTCCGACTACAAGGGCTACGACATCGTGTTCATGGGGCCGCCTTACCGCACCTCGGAGAACCTGCCGCTGTTCTACAGCGTCGAGACGCTCACCCTGCTCTCCGAGGCCAAGATAGTCACCCCGACGGCCCTGATAGTGGTGCAGCACCACAAGAAAGAGGTGCTGACGCCCGTCCCCGGCCTGGAGCACGTGCGCCACGAGCGCTACGGCGACACCGACGTGGACTTCTTCCGGCCGGTGAAATGATCTTCGATCCGTTCGAGCTCAACTACAGCAAGATCCGGGCCTACCTGGACTGCCCTTTCCTCTATCGCTACATCTACGCCGAGCGCAAGTTCGCGCCGCAGACGCCGTTCTCCTCGCTGGGCCTCTCGGTGCACAAGGCGCTGGGCGCCTTCCACGCCCGCCCCGGCGACCTGGGCGACCTGCTGCAGTATTACGAGGACAACTGGATACACCACGGCTACGGCCGCGCGCAGGAGAGCATGGAGTTCTACAACCGCGGCGCGCGGGTGCTGGAGGCCTGGTGGCTGCACTGGCAGGCCAACACGGCGGTTGTGCTGTACTCCGAGAAGCACTTCGAGTTCCCTTTCGAGAAATGGCGGATCAAAGGCACCATCGACCGCGTGGACAAGCTGCCCGGCGGCCTGGTGGAGCTGCTCGACTACAAGATGGGCTTCGAGGACCGCAACGAGTGGGACGTGGCGGGCAGCCTGCAGCTGAAGATCTACGCGCTGGGCCTCTCCCGCGCGCTGCGCCAGAAGGTGGGCGCGACCGGCTACTTCATCCTCACTTCCCTGCAGAAGGTGTCGCTGCCTTACGACCCGTCGGGCGAGGAGGCCACGCTGGCCCTCATCCGCGAGGCCGGCGACAAGATGCTGGCCCTGACGATGGACCGCAAGGGCAACTGCCCGCGCTGCCCCATCCGCCGGCTCTGCCCCGAATCCACCGCCAAAGAGGACTAGGCGCCGCCGCCTGAAAAAGAAAAGCCCGGGAAGTTCCCGGGCTTTTTCTTTAGCGCTGTACGCCGGCCGGCGGCGCCGCGGGGGCGCTATCCGGCGGCGGCAGGTGGGGGAGGTTCTTGGCTTCCTTGTAGATCTGCAGGAAGACGATGACGCAGGAGATCAGCAGCGGGCCGAGGAACAGGCCCAGCGGCCCGTACACCTTCATGCCGCCGATGATGCCGAGGAAGAGCAGGAAGATGGGCAGCTTGGCGCCCTTGCCTATCAGGATGGGCCGCAGGATATTGTCGGTCAGGCCCACGGCCACCGCGCCCCAGATCAGCACGAATAGTCCGGTCTTGGCCCCGGCGAGGAAGTACATCAGGGCGCTGAGCGGCAGCCAGACGAGGCTGGTGCCGACGAAGGGGACCAGCGCCGCGAAGGAGGTGAGCAGGCCGAACAGGGCCGGGGCCTTGACGCCGGCCAGCCAGTAGCCGAAAGCGCCGATGAAGCCCTGGATGAGGGCCGTCAGCAGCAGGCCGCGCACGACGGCCATGGTGGTGATGTAGAGCTGGTTGGCCACGCGGTGCTTGTACTCCTGGTCCATGGGGAGGAGGTCGATGAGCCAGTGCAGGAAGCGCTCGCCGTCGCGGAACAGCGCGAACAGCGAGAACACCATGACCATGAAATTCACGAGGAAGAAGAAGATGTTCTTGATCAGGCCGGTGCCGGATCTGGTGATCTTCTCCTGCAGGCCCTTCACGCTGGTGGTGAGGATTTCGCCGAGGTCTATGTTGAGGTAGGACTTCACGCTCTCGGGCAGGGGGATGTCGAGGTCTTTAAGGGAGAGGGCGCTGAGCCACTCGTTGGTGCGCGGGTAGAGGTCCCGGGATTCGTTGAGCAGCAGCCAGCCGAAGATCAGCAGGGGCAGGGCCAGGGTGAACACGGCGATGAACGTGCTGGCGGCCGCGGCCGCTGAGCGGTTGGAGACTATCCGCTTGCGGATCCAGGCGTGCAGCGGGTAGAAGATCAGCGCGAAGGCCGCGGCCACCACGAGCGCCCCGATGAAGGGCGACAGGATGTGCAACAGCTGGTAGAGCAGGAAGATCAGGATGCCGAAGAAGAAGATCAGGAAAAGCTGGGCCTTGTCGAAGCGCAGCAGCTTCGGGGGCGCGGGGGTTGCGGTCATAGCACCATTATAGATAAAGAGGGCGCGCTGTTGCTATAATCGGTAGATGGGGAAACTTACGGCAGCGCTGGCCCGCGGAGAAGTGACCACCTTCTCGAGGAGTTCGTACGAGGTGGTCTTCTCCGTGTTCATGATCGCGCTGGCCTATTTCTACCGCGACAACCCGCAGATCGTCTATCCGCGCATCCTCTACTTCTTCGTGCTGCTGCTGGGCGCTAATTTCGTTTTTAACCGCCTGCTCAAGACCCGCGCCTCGGTCAGCCTCTGGGTGCTGGACCTGATGCTGCTGGCTAATTTCTGGATCATCACCGGGGTGCTGTACTATTCCGGCGGCAACGGCTCCTACTTCTGGGTGCTGTACCTGCTGCCGGTCTTCGCCGCCTCGCTGATGGCCAGCGTGAAGGACGCCGCCGGCGTGGTGCTGCTCTGCGCGCTGGGGCTGGCCGTTTTCAACTGGCCCCTCTCCGGCATGGACCTGGCCGCTTTCCTTGCGCTGGCGGTCAAGGTGGCCGTGCTGGCTTTCTCGTCGGCGGTGGTGTTCCGCACTTCCCAGTCGCGCAAGGCCGCGGAGGCGGGGATGGCCTTCAAGCGCGCGCAGGTGGAGAAGCTGGAACGCGAGGTGCTGGCCAAGGAGTCCGAACTGGTCAATTCCGTCTCGGTGATCCTGCTGAGCGCGCAGCTGATGGAGCAGGACGAGGAACTCAAGCGCGAGGACCTGGGGCGCATCATGAAGGCGGCGCGCTTCTCCAAGAGCATGATCTCCAGCGCCATGAGCATCGTGCGGGGCCAGGAGTACGCTTTCGAGGAATTTCAGCTGGGCGAGGCGGCCGAGGGGGCCGCGCTGCTGACCGAGTACCACGCCCGCAAGCGCGGGGCCGCGGTGGAGCTCAAGGTGGCGCCGGATCTGCCCCAGATACGGGGCAGCCGGGCGCACGTGGAGCGCGTGCTGGTGAACACCCTGCTCAACGCCCTCTCTTTCGTGCCCGCCGAGGGCGGGCGCGTGACGCTGGCGGTGCGCGCCGAGGGGGCGGAGGCCGTTATAGAGGTGGAGGACAACGGGCCCGGTTTCCCGACGGCGCTGCTGGCCGGCGGCGTAAAGGCCTTCGGCACCACGCGCAAGGAGAAAGGCGGCACGGGGCTG
>Ga0154401_152_pt2 | contig 4089 bp, 4 predicted proteins | sample RifGroB2_FD_115905 | JGI IMG/M metagenome (GOLD analysis project Ga0154401, IMG submission 115905) | Elusimicrobia bacterium GWB2_63_16
CCGGCCTTCTCGAGGTAAGGGAACAGCAGCTGTTCCTTGCGCTCGTAATGCCTTACCACGGCGCGCAGCTCTTCTATGATATTGCGTACCCAGTCGCCGCCTTTCCCGTCCTTCAGGGCCGGCAGCAGCGCGCGGGCGCTCTCCACTCTGCGGCGGATCTCGGCGTTCTCGGCCTTGAACAGGGCCACGGGATGGCGCGGGTCGGCGGGGTCGGCCATGCTTTTCTCGAGGGAAGAGTCGAACAGCAGCGCGTGCACGTTGCAGAACTTCTTGATCTCTTCGGCCGGCACGCCGTCCTCGAGCAGCGACTGCTCCAGCTCGAAGATCTCCCTGGAGGTGACCGTGCCGATCTCGGCGATGAATTTCTTTTTGGCTTCTTCCAGCGGCAGGCCGGCATGCAGCTCGCCCAGGATGCCTTTTAAAATTCTTTTTCTGTCCTCGTATCCGCCCATATTGCCTCCTTGCCTTCGGTCCCTCATGATACCAAAAACGGCTTTTTAGTTGGAGCGCCAATTACATATAATAAAAAAGCCGTTAATCCCGCAGCAGGAGGACCAATGAGCGTGCTATCCAAAATTCAGCTAGAGAAATACGCGGACGCCCTGATCTGGGGCCTGACCACCGCCCGCCGCGCCGGTTTCAAGAAGTACGACAACGTGCTGCTGCGCTGCGACCTCGAGGCCCGGGAGCTGGGCGAGATCGTCTACCGCAAGCTGGTGCAGCGCAAGTACAACGTGATCTTCAATTTCCTGCCCACGCCGACGCTGGAGCGGGACTTCTACCAGTACTCCGACGACACGCAGCGCGGCCTGCTGGGCTCCTGGGACAAGGAGCTCTACAATAACCTCAACGGCTACGTGTTCATCCACGCCCCGGCCTCGCTGACCCACCTCAAGGGCATAGACACCAAGCGGCAGAGCCAGGTGGCCATAGCCCGCAAGCCGCTGTTCCGCATCCGCGACGAGCGCGAGGAGAAGGGCAAGTTCGCCTGGACGCTGTGCACCTACCCGACGGCGGAGCTGGCCAAACAGGCGAAGCTCTCGGTCAAGGAGTATGCCGCCCAGATCGCCAAGGCCTGCTACCTCAACGAGCCCGACCCGGCCAAAAAATGGGGCCAGATCTACAAGGATACCGTGTCCATCAAAAAGTGGATCAACGGCCTGGGCATAGAGACCATCCGCACCGAGTCCGCCTCCATGGACTTCGAGGTGAAACTGGGCGAGAAGCGCAAGTTCCTGGGCGTCAGCGGCCACAATATACCCAGCTTCGAGATCTTCACCTCGCCCGACTGGCGCGGCACGCGCGGCACCTATTACGCCAACCTGCCGGCCTTCCGCGGCGGCAACTACGTGGAGAAAATTAAGCTGGAGTTCAAGGACGGCCGCGCGATAAAGATCTCCGCCGCCGCCGGCGGGGACTACGTCAAGAAGATCATGGCCACCGACCCGGGCGCCAGCCAGCTGGGCGAGTACTCGCTGACCGACAAGCGCTTCTCCAAGATCGACCGCTTCATGGCCGACACGCTGTTCGACGAGAACCACGGCGGCAAGCACGGCAACTGCCACGTGGCCATCGGCAACTCCTACACGGACACCTTCACCGGCAACCCCGCGAAGCTGACCAAGGAGACCAAGGCCCGGCTCGGCTACAACGACTCCGCGGTGCACTGGGACCTGATCAACACCGAGGATAAGAAGGTGACAGCCACCCTCAAGAGCGGAAAAAAAGTGACGCTCTACGAGAAAGGGCAGTTCAAGTACTGAGTCTGCTCGCTCAAAAAGAAAGGGGCCGCCAGTGGCGGCCCCTTTTCTTTGCGGCCGGCGCGGCTTACTTGGCTTTCAGGGCTTCGGACCGGGCCGCCAGGCGCCCGGCGCAGGCCTGCAGTTCCAGCAGTGAAACCTCTTCCCCGGCCGCCGCCCCGCCGGAGTAATCGAAAGGGTTGTCCAGGTCACGGATGAGGGCCAGAATGCAGATGAAGAGGTAGGCGATGGGCAGCACCAGGAGCATGGACTCCAGGAAGGGGTCCAGCTTGATGAACATCAGCGCCGCGAACAGCAGGGCCGAAAGGGTTTCGGCTATGGCGTAGCCGGACTCTATGAACGAGGTGCGCCTGATGGTGTGTACGCGCAGTATCAGGCGGCGCATATTGTGCTGTTCCTGCTTGAGCCGGACTATGAGGTTCACGGGCACCGCGCCTTCCAGGGCGCGGAGGCGGCGGTTAAGCCCGCGCAGGTCCTCTAGCAGGGCCGGGGTTTCGCTCTCCTGGCGGAACCAGCCCAGCAGCGAGGAGCAGAAGGCTGAAAGCGCCAGCGCCAGCTCCGCGCCCAGGGGCGCCGCGTTGCCGGAATAGGTCTCGGCGTCGTCGGCCATGGTCTCCAGGGAGGCGGCCAGTTCGGCGGGGATCTTCTCGCTCTCCTTGTAATCGGCCAGCACGCCCGAGAGCAGGAAGCCGAGCAGAAAAACGGTGCCGGTCAGCAGGCTGGTGAACAGGGCGCTGAGCTCCAGGAATTCCCAGCCGGCGTAATGAAAAATGAGCTTCAGCGCGGCCGCGCCCAGCACCAGGGGCAGCATCCTGACCGACAGCCGCCACTTCCCGCCGAAAGCTTTCTTTTGTCTCATACGTTCCTCGTTTCGCCGCGCTCATGGGCGCCGCGGTTAACAATTATAGCGTAATAACGGTACGCTCTATCTCCGCGCCGCCGGTGCGCGGCCGTCGGCAACTGCGCTTATGCTGCTGCGATCTGGAAAGCTGGATGGAAACGGTGTTCAGGCGAGCTTTTTTATCAGTTCCGCGGAGCCGGGGAACTCCTTGAGCAGGGCGGCCTGGCCGCCTATCTCGAAATCGGCGAAGTCGAAGCCCGGGGCCACGGTGCAGCCCACCAGGGCGTACTTGGTTCCGGGCGCCGGGTAGGCGCCGAACCAGCAGCCGGCTGGCACGGCGTGCTGCTGTACCTGGCCGGCCTTCGGGTCCGGCCCCAGCGCCACGCGCTCCTCGCGCCCGTCGGGGAAGATCTGCCCTACCGTGATGGGGCCGCCCAGGTAGAAATGCCAGATCTCGTCTGAGCCCAGCCGGTGCAGGCGGGACTTGGCTCCGGCCGGCAGCAGGAAATAGATGGCGGTGCAGAGATTGCGCCCGCCCGCCGCGGCCCGCGAGCGGTAGGTCTCGCGGTAGAAGCCGCCCTCCGGGTGCGGCTTCATGGCGTACAGCTTGATCAGTTCTTCGGTCGTGATATTTTTCATGTCCCCGCACTCCCCGTACCGCGCCGCCCCGGCTACCAGTCCGTAGGCTTGTAATCTTTCAGGAACTTGCCCCACACATGTTCGCCGGTGTTGAAGCCGTCGATGATGGGGTCCACTATGCGCGCCGCGCCGTCCACGATGTCGAGCGGCGGGTGAAAGCGGTGCTCCGCCGTCTTGCGCGCGGCTATGTGCGCCGGGTCCTCGTCGGTCACCCAGCCGGTGTCCACGGCGTTCATGTGTATACCGTCGGTATAATAATCCGCCGCCGCGGTGCGCGTCATCATGTTGAGCGCGGCCTTGGCCATATTGGTATGCGGGTGGCGCGTGGTCTTGAACTTGCGGTAGAACTGCCCTTCCACGGCCGACACGTTGACGATGTGCTTGTCGCGTTCGGGGGTGCGCAGCATGAGGGGCTTGAGGCGCGCGTTCAGGATGAAAGGCGCCACGGCGTTGACCAGCTGCACTTCCAGCAGTTCCACCGCCGGCACTTCGGCCATCAGCATGCGCCAGGAATTGCGCTCGCGCAGGTCCACCTGCTGCAGGTCCTGGTCCAGCCTGCCCTGCGGGAACAGGGCGCCCTGCGCCGCCAGCTCTTCGGGCAGCAGCGGCACCTGCGACAGGGCCGCCGCGTGGGTAAGCCCCGCAGTCTGCGCGTCGGCGGGCGTCAGCGCCGCCGCCAGCTCGCGGCCGGCGGCCGGGCCTTCGGGCAGCAGGCTGTAGCCGCGAAGGCCCTCGTATGCGCCCAGCAACCTGCGGGCGGCCTCGGGCAGGTCGCGCAGCGGGCCCTGCTCGCGGTCCATCATGTGGCGGTAGAACTCCGGCGGCCGCCGCACGGTCTGGCAGGCGTTG
>Ga0154401_148_pt3 | contig 3847 bp, 4 predicted proteins | sample RifGroB2_FD_115905 | JGI IMG/M metagenome (GOLD analysis project Ga0154401, IMG submission 115905) | Elusimicrobia bacterium GWB2_63_16
CCGGCGAGGTGGGGGTTTACGAACGCATAGCCGCGGAGTACCAGAAGACCGCGCAGGCCCCGAAAGCGCTGTACGCGGCGGGAGAGATCTTCTTCAAGGCCAAGGACGGCGACAGGGCCAGGGTCTACTACCAGAAGGTGATGGAACTTTATCCGGAGGATCCGATGTCTAAAAAAGCGGAAGCGCGCCTCAGCGCCATTATAGCGGGGAAGATCTAGCCTATGCCCTCTAACCTGGGGATCATCGAGGGTTTTTACGGCGAGCCGTGGAGCTGGGGCGAGCGGGCCGACTGGGTCTCCTTCCTGCGCAAGAACGGCTTTTCCTTCTACATCTACGCGCCCAAGGGCGACGCCTACCTGCGCAAGAAATGGCGCGAGCCTTTCCCGAAAGTGCACGAGGAGAAGCTGGCCAAGCTGTCCGTGCAGTGCCACAACATCGGCCTGGACTTCGGCGTGGGGTTCAGCCCGTACGAGATCTACCTCGGGCCTTTCGACCTGGAAGCCAAGCGGCTGCTGCAGGCCAAGCTCGACGTGTTCAACCGGCTGGGCGTGAATAAGCTGTGCATCCTGATGGACGACATGAAGGGAGACCTGCCCAACCTCGCCGAGCGCCAGGTGGAGATCATGAACTGGATAGCGGTGCGCTCGGCCGCCAAGCAGCTGGTCTTCTGCCCCACGTATTATTCAACCGATCCGGTGCTCGAGAAGCTCTTCGGCAAGATGCCCGAGGGGTACCTGCAGAAGCTCGGCGCGGAGCTGGACCAGAAGGTCAGCGTGTTCTGGACCGGCGAGGAGGTGTGCTCCAAATCTTACACGCCAGAGCACCTGACCGAGGTGGCCGGCCGGCTCGGCCGCAAGCCGTTCATCTGGGACAACTATCCGGTCAACGACGGGCCGCGCATGTGCAAGTTCCTGCACCTGCGTCCCTCCACCGGCCGCCCGGCCGCGATGCGCGACCTGGTCAGCGGCCACGCCGTAAATCCGATGAACCAGTCCACGCTGTCCAAGATCGTCCTGCTCACGCTCAAAGCGGCCTTCGACAAGGGCGCCGCCTACGACCCGGCCAAGGCTTTCCGCCGGGCCGCCGACGCGGTGACCTGCAAGGAGATGGCGGAGCTGCTGGAGCGCGACCTGCCCGTCTTTATGGACAAAGGCCTCGACGCGCTGACCCAGGCGGAGACGGTCGCCCTGAGGGAGGATTACACCTACTTCCTCGAGGCGCGCGAGAACGACACCGGCAAGGCCGCGCGGGAGATCGTGGACTGGCTGTCCGGGCGCTACACTGTCACTAAGGACCTGTTCCTGACGCAATAGCCTGCGCGCGGCGAATAAAAAAGCCCCGGGTTTCCGCCCGGGGCTTTTTGTATGCCGGCTGTCCGGTTATTCTTCTATAACGCAGTCGTACTTGCCGGCCGCCCTGGTGCAGGAGACGCGGCTGGCCGACTGGGACAGGCTCGGGTCGTCCTCGGAGGGGTAGATGCCGTTGTCGTAGAGGGCGTCGATGATCTTGCCGGCGGCGTCGAGATGCACTATCATTTTCTCTTTGCCGTCCACCGTAACGAACAGGGAGCAAGCGTCGTACATCTCGGAGGCGCAGGTCAGGGAGCGCACCGCGATGGTGTCGGCGTCGCCGTCCACCGTGTGGATCTGTATGTCCTCCAGCTTGCCCATCAGGTTCAGGGCTTCCCACATCTTGCGGGCCGGTTCGCCGTTGGAACGGATCACCGCCGCGGCGGCAACCGAGGCCAGCGCGGCCAGCAGGGTCAGGGTCAGTATCTTTTTCATTCTTTTCTCCTTAGATTATGCCTAGCTCTTTGCCGGCTTTCTTGAACTTCTCCACCGCGAACTCCAGGTTCTTAAGGGTGTGGCCCGCGGTGACTATGGTGCGCAGGCGCTCACGGCCCTTGGGCACCGTGGGGAAGCCCAGCGGGAGCGCGAAGACGCCCTCCTCGAAAAGTTTCGCGGAGAGGGCGCGCGCCTTGTCCATGTCGCCTATCATCACCGGGGTGATGGGCGTAACGGACTCGCCGGTGTTGAAGCCGGCCTTCTTCATCTCTTCCTTGAAGAAATTGGTGTTGTCCCAGAGGCGCTTTAGGTGGTCCGGCTCGGTGAGCAGGATGTCGAGCACGGCCAGGCACGAGGCGGCCACTGACGGCGGCTGCGAGCTGGAGAACAGGAACGGGCGGGCCACCGAGCCCAGGTAGTCGCGCAGGCTAGCCGTGGTGGCGGCGTAGCCGCCGACGGCCGCGAAGGCCTTGGACAGCGTACCGATCTGGATCTCCACCTGGCCGTCCAGGTTGAAGTGGCTCACCGTGCCGCGGCCCTGCTTGCCGATGACGCCGCTGGCGTGGGCGTCGTCCACCATCACGAAAGCGCCGTACTTGTGCGCGGTCGCCACGACCTCGTCGAGGTTGGCTACGTCGCCGTCCATCGAGAATACGCCGTCGGTGACGACCATCTTGCGGCGGGCGGCGCGGGCCTCGGGGCTCTCAAGGATCTCGGTGAGGTGCTTGATGTCCTTGTGGCGGTAGATCTTGCGGGGGGACTTGGCCAGGCGGGCGCCGTCGATGATGGAGGCGTGGTTGAGCTCGTCGGAGATCAGCAGGTCCTGCTCGCTGGACATCAGCGACTGGCAGACTGCCACGTTGGAGGTGAAGCCGCTCTGGAACAGGATCGAGGCCTCGGAGTGCTTGAACGCGGCGAACTTCTCCTCGAGCTCGGTGTGCAGCGACATCGTGCCGATGATCGTGCGCACGGCGGCGGAGCCGATGCCGTATTTCTCTATCGCGGCTATCGCGGCTTTCTTTACCTTGGGGTTGTCGGCCATCGCCAGGTAGTTGTTGGAGGTGAGGTTGACCACCTCTTTGCCGTCGATAACGGAGACGGGGGCCTGCGCGGACTGCAGCACGCGGGGCTTGAGGAAGCGGTTATCCTTCTTGAGCTGGGCTACTTCTTCGTCGGCGAACTTAAGGGTGTCGAAAGACATGTATTTCTCCTTGGTGTCAGGGCGTGAGTATGATCTTGCCGCACTTCTTGTCCTTGGAATTGATCAGCGCGAAAGCCTTCTTGAAATCCTTGAAGGCGAAGCGGTGCGTCACGGCGGGGCGCGGGTTGACGGCGCCGGACTTGAGCAGGCTCTCCATCTTGTACCAGCTGCGGAAGATCTCCCGGCCGGCCACGCCTTCCAGGCGGATGCCGCGCTTGACGATGTCGCCGGCGTAATCCAGGCTGAGGTCCGCCGACGGCAGGCCGAAAGCCACGAAACGTCCGCCGGGGCGCAGCGCCTTCAGGCCCAGCGCCACTGATTTCGCGCCGCCGCTCATCTCTATGACGGAGTCGGCGCCTTCGGGGCAGAGCTTGCCGAGCCTGGCCAGGCAGTCGGCCGCCGTGGGGTCCATGGCCGTGGAGGCGCCCATCTTCAGGGCGAGCTTGCGGCGGTAGGGGGAAGGGTCTAGCGCTATCACGCGTTTGGCGCCGGCGGCCTTGGCGATGCCGGCCGCGAACAGGCCGTGCGGGGAGCAGCCGGAGATGATGACGGAGCGGCCCACCAGGTCTTCGTCGAGCACGGCGTGCACCGCGCTGCCGAACGGGTCCATGATGGCGCCGACGTCCTTGAGCGAGTCGTCGGTGTGCTTCCAGGCGCAGCGGGCCGGCACGGCGGCGTACTCGGCGAAACCGCCGGGCACGTCGCGCCCGATGATGCGCAGGTTCTGACAGATGTGGCGCTGGTCGTTGCGGCACTGGCCGCAGACGCCGCAGAAAATATGGGATTCCACCGACACGAAGTCGCCCTTGTCGAAACCTTTGGCCAGCGAGCCGATCTCCACCACCTCGCCGCAGAATTCCTG
>Ga0154401_159_pt1 | contig 2099 bp, 2 predicted proteins | sample RifGroB2_FD_115905 | JGI IMG/M metagenome (GOLD analysis project Ga0154401, IMG submission 115905) | Elusimicrobia bacterium GWB2_63_16
ACCTTCGGCGACAACAACGGCAAGAAGAGCCTGTGGATAGATTATGTCTTCGCGGAATATAACGCCAACGACAACCTGGCCTTCACGGCCGGCCGCACCAAGAACCCGCTGTGGCTGACCAGCGACCTGCTGTGGGACAGCGACGTGAACATGGAAGGCCTCAGCGCCCGCGTCAGCCTGCCGGTGAACTATAACTGGGACATCTTCGGCAACGCGGGCTTCATGGTCCTGTCGGAATCTTCCTCGGATCCCAAGGACCCGTATCTGCTCTTCGCCCAGCCCGGAGTGATTTGGCACGACAACGACGGCGTCTATGATATGAAGGCCGGGGCGGCGGTGTACGCGTTCAACAATATAGAGCACTCTCCCGAACTGGCGCACCGCCCTTCCACTACCGATGGCTATCAAAAATCAAATACCCTTGTCGGCGGCCAGTACAAGTACAGCTATGACGCGATCAGCCCGGAAATAGAGCTCAGCGCCAATATCCTGGACCCGGCCAGCGTGCCGCTGGTAACCTCGCTGCTGGGTTATAACCTCACCTATGTCGGCGCGTTCGGCAACTATATAAAATCGCTCGACCACGGCCGCAAGAGCGAGGGCTGGCTGGCCGGATGTAAGATCGGCCAGCGCAAGGTGGAGGACGCCGGGCAATGGCAACTGCGCTACAGCTACCGCCGCCTGGAGGCCGACGCCTGGCTGGACAATTACCCCGACTCCGACTTCTACGGCGGCGCCGTCAACGCGCAGGGCCACGAGGTGCTGCTGACGCTGGGCCTGCTGCGCTCCTTCGCCCTGGACCTGGATTATTACCAGACGCGGCCCATAGCCGGGGGGCTGAAAAAAGAAAAGCTGTTCCAGGCCGATATCAACCTGAAATTCTAAAGAACATAATTAGGAGAATAAAATGAAAAAAATAATAACCATCGTAATGCTGCTCGGCCTGGCCGCCCAGGCCAGCGCCGGGAAGATAGTGATGGAAGGCTCCACCACGGTGCTGCCTATAGCCCAGAAGGCCGCCGAGGTGTTCATGAAGAACAACCCCGACGAGGAGATAGTGGTGCGCGGCGGCGGCTCCGGCGTGGGCATAGCCTCCATGATAGACGGCACCTGCGACATCGCCGACGCCTCCCGGGCCATCAAGCCCGCCGAGCTGGAGAAGGCCTCCAAGAAAGGCCGAGACCTGAAGGCGCACATCATCGCGATGGACGGCATCTCGCACATCGTGCACCCGTCCAACGCGACGACCGGCCTTACCCGCGAGCAGATCAGGCTGATCTACACCTCCCGGGTGAAGAACTGGAAGGAGATCGGCGGTCCCGACCTGAAGATAGTGGTGATCTCGCGCGACAGCGCCAGCGGCACCTTCGAGGCCTTCAGCGAGCTGGTGCTCGACAAGAAGAAGGTGCGCCCCGACGCCATAATGCAGGCCTCCAACCAGGGCATCGCCTCCATAGTGGCCCGCACCCCCGGCGCCATCGGCTACGTGGGCCTGGGCTACGTGACGGACGCGGTGAAGGCCATAGCCGTGGACGGCGTGATGCCGGACAAGAACTCGGTGCTGCGCAATAAGTACGCCATCTCGCGCCCGCTGTTCATGTACACGGTCGGCGTCCCGCAGGGCACCGTCAAGAAGTTCATCGACTTCCTGAAAGGCCCCGAGGGCCAGAAGATAGTGGGCGAGGAGGGCTTCGTCCCGCTGAAGTAGTGTCAGGGGACGCTGCTTCCTATCTTCCTAAAGCTCGGCCGGGAAAGAAATTAGGAATTTAGGAAGCAGCGTCCCCTATAACGCTTGCGGTCAGAGGAGGCTCAGCAGGAGCTTCACGTTCAGGTAGGCCACGGTAAGGCCTATGGCCAGCAGCAGCGCCAGGTCCAGCTTGCCGTTGGCGTGGCTGCCCATGACCTTTTTGGAAGAGGTCAGGTAGATCTGCAGGAAAATAGTGAAAGGCAGTTGCACGCTCAGCGCCATCTGCGAATAGATGAGCCCCTTGAACGGGTCCGTGACGAAGAAGATGATGAGCAGCGCCGCGAACAGCGAGATGTAAACGCCCAACCGGCTGTGATTGTCGGCCAGGTTCATGGGCTCCCCGAAGAGGCCG
>Ga0154401_108_pt1 | contig 1939 bp, 1 predicted proteins | sample RifGroB2_FD_115905 | JGI IMG/M metagenome (GOLD analysis project Ga0154401, IMG submission 115905) | Elusimicrobia bacterium GWB2_63_16
GTTCCGCTACCCGGTGGGTCTGGCCACGCTGGAGATCCCCGCCGGCAAGCTCAACGGCCCCAGAGACAATCCGCTCAAGCGCGTTAAGGCCGAGCTGAAAGAAGAGACCGGCTATACCGCGAAGAAGATAACGCCCATACTTTCCTACTGGCCCACGCCCGCCTTCTCCACCGAAGTGCTGTACATCTATACCGCCACCGGGCTGAGCGGCGGCGCGCCGAACCCCGACGAGGACGAGTTCCTCACCCTCGAAACTATCCCTTTTGAAAAAGCCTGGCAGATGGTAGAGACCGGCCGCATACGCGACTCTAAAACGGTCATCGCCCTGCAGGCCTGGAAAATAAAGCTGCTGGAGAAAAAATGAAATTCGACAATACCGACACCCTGTGCGTCAACACACTGCGTACCCTTTCCATAGACATGGTGGGCAAGGCCGACTCAGGCCACCCCGGCCTGCCCCTCGGCGCCGCCCCCCTGGCCTACTCGGTCTGGGCCGGCCATCTGAAGTTCTCCCCCTCCGACCCGGCCTGGTTCGACCGGGACCGCTTCGTGCTGTCGGCCGGCCACGGCTCTTCGCTGCTCTACTCCATACTGCACATGTACGGCTACGGCCTGAAGCTCGATGACCTAAAGGCCTTCCGCCAGCTCGACAGCCTCACCCCCGGCCACCCCGAGCACGGTCACACCAAGGGCGTGGAGATGACCACCGGCCCGCTGGGGCAGGGTTTCGCCTCCGCCGTCGGCATGGCGCTCGCCGAGAAACTGATGGCCGACAAGCTCAACACCCCCGAGTTCCAGCTGGTGGACCACCACACCTACATCCTCTGCGGCGACGGCGACCTGATGGAAGGCGTCTCCTACGAGGCGGCCTCGCTGGCCGGCACGCTTAAACTGGGCAAATTGATCTGCCTCTACGATTCCAACGGCATCACCATAGAGGGCCCGACCAGCCTGGCCTTCACCGAGGACGTCAAAAAGCGCTTCCTCGCCCAGGACTGGCAGGTCATCGAAGTCGAGGACGGCAACAGCCTCCAGGAGATAGACTCGGCCATCAAGAAGGCCAAGCGCGAGACCGAGAAGCCCTCCATCGTCATCGCCAAGACCAATATCGGCTACGGCAGCCCCAAGCAGGACAAGAACTCCGTGCACGGCGAGCCGCTCAAGCCCGACGAGATCCTGGCCACCAAGAAGAAGCTGGGCTGCGGCTCCGAGGAGCCCTTCTGCGTCACCGACGAGGCCCGCGCCCGCTTCGCCGAGCAGGCCGAGGCCGCCGAGCGCGACCGCAAGCGCTGGCTGAAGCTCTGGAAGAACTATTCCGAGGCGCTGCCCGAGAAGGCGGAGCTCGCCAAGGCGATGCTCGGCCGCGAGATCCCCGACGGGCTGTTCAACCCCGGCCCCGAGTTCTTCGACAAGCCGGTGGCCACGCGCGAAGCCTCCGGCAAGGTGATCAACCTGATGGCGGACAGCCTGCCCGGCCTCACCGGCGGCTCGGCCGACCTCGGCCCTTCGACGAAGACCGACTTCCTCAAAGAGCCGGCGCGCACGCTGCACTTCGGCATCCGCGAACACGCGATGGGCTCCATCCTCAACGGCATGGCCCTGCACGGCGGCCTGATCCCGTTCGGCGCCACGTTCCTGGTCTTCTCCGACTACGTGCGCCCGGCGCTACGCCTGGCCGCGCTGATGCAGTGCGCGTCCATCTTCGTCTTCACGCACGACAGCATCGGCGTGGGCGAGGACGGCCCCACCCACCAGCCGATCGAGCACCTGATGAGCCTGCGCCTGATCCCCGGCCTGCTGGTGCTGCGCCCGGCCGACGCCTGGGAGACGCTCTACGCCTGGGAGGCCGCCGTGCGCAGCCGGCGTCCGGCTTGCCTCGCGCTGTCGCGCCAGAAACTCCCGCTGATGACGCAGTACCGCGAGAAGATAGCCGCCGGCC
>Ga0154401_148_pt1 | contig 1602 bp, 1 predicted proteins | sample RifGroB2_FD_115905 | JGI IMG/M metagenome (GOLD analysis project Ga0154401, IMG submission 115905) | Elusimicrobia bacterium GWB2_63_16
TAGAGAAGTTCGACATCGCCCGCATCGGCAAGGCGCCGGCCATGTTCGACGAGACCAAGCTGGCCTGGCTCAACGCCCAGCACGTGAAGGCCCTCGCCCCGGAAAAGGCGCACGAGCTGTTCCTGAAGTTCTATCCTGCGGAACTCACACACGCCGTGGACGTTATAAAGCTCTCCGGTTACATACAGGGCAAGGTGGAGAAGCTATCCGATCTGCCGCAGATGACGGCTTTCCTGACCAGCTATCCGACGTATGTTAATGACCTTTTCGTCCACGCCAAGAACAAGACCACGCTCGAGAGCAGCAAGGCGACGCTGGGCGAGCTGCAGGGCATACTGTCCGCCCTCCCGGCCTGGGACTACGCCTCCATACTGGCGGCCGTGAAGGGCTACGCGGAGGCCAAGGGCGCCAAGCTCGGCCCGGTCATGTGGCCGCTGCGCATAGCCATCTCCGGCCAGGCCGTTACGCCCACCGGCGCGGTGGAAATAGCGGAGCTGCTCGGCAAACCCGAAACCCTCCGCCGCGTCTCTGTAGCGCTGGGAAAGCTCTAAATACTGATATCCAAGCGTTCGGCGGCTTACCGTGCAGGCAGGAACGCAAAATCGGCGTCGCGCACACCGTGCGCGCGCCTGCCGCTCTCGGCCTCGGCGCTTACGCAAGCCTCGGCCTCCGAGGGGCTTTTGCTAACCCTGCCAGCACGGTTTCCGCCAAGACCCAGAAACATTTCTGTAAAAAGTCGCAGTTATAATCTATATGTGTGGATTACGGAAGTCTGGTTTCTGAAGGCGTACCCTTGCCGCCCTCCAGGGCACCCTGTAACAAATTTTCTACATCTTTGTATCAAATCCAACATTGGGTAGTGGTAGAATTTCCATAGCGACTACTATGAAATACTGGTTCTACTCCGAAGGCAATATCCTAGGCCCTTATGAGCCGGCAGAAATGCTGGCCCTGCCTGCTTTTGCCGACGAGAGCCTGGTCTGCCCCGAGAGCGCCACCGGCGATAGCCCCGGCGACTGGCGCCCCGCCTCCCAGGTGGCCGAGATAGCGGCCGCCCTCAGCGTGGGCGTGGGTCACACCGTCAGCGCGGGCGCCATGACCGGCTCCTACGAGTACGAGACCGGCTTCAGCTCCTCCGTTAACTATTTCGACAACCGCGAGCCCGCGGCCGGCGCCAGCTACGGCGAACTGCTCGACACTATAGACAACATACTGGGCGCCTATAAAGAGGGCCCCGCAGCCCCCGGCAAGCCCGCCGAGACCGATTACGACCTGGCCGAGAAATTCGACATCCGCCTCTCCCGCATACAGGAAGAGCTGGAGGCCGCCCGCTGGGAAAAGAACCTCCTCCTCGAGAAAATGCGCATGAAGGAGATGGAGGAGAAGAAGAACAAGGCCCGCATAGAGGAACTTGAGGCCCGCCTCAAGGGTGAGAAGGAAAAGCTGGCCGGCAGCGTGAAGGAGACCGCGCAGGCCCTGCACCTGGCCGATCTGAAAGACAAGGCCGAAACCCTGCGCCAGATAGAAGAGATCAGAAAAGAAGAACTTTCGCTCAAAGAGGACGAAGCCCGCAGGCCCGCGCCTGCCCCCGCCAGCGAAGCG
>Ga0154401_117_pt1 | contig 1407 bp, 4 predicted proteins | sample RifGroB2_FD_115905 | JGI IMG/M metagenome (GOLD analysis project Ga0154401, IMG submission 115905) | Elusimicrobia bacterium GWB2_63_16
TCTCATTGAACTGCTTGCAGAAGTCCATGATGTTGACGCCGTGCTGGCCGAGGGCGGGACCGACGGGGGGCGCGGGATTGGCGGCGCCGGCCGGGATCTGGAGCTTTATGAACGTTTTGATCGCTTTAGCTTTAGCCATAGTATTAATAAGGAATATAGATCCTTAAGGTCTCCTTTCTGATTCTGTCCTCGTCCGGACGGCCGCGTAACACGGGCGCCCCGCAGCCGCCTGAAGCTGGCGGCCTTGGATTTAGACTTTCTCTACCTGCAGAAAATCGAGCTCCACCGGGGTGGGGCGGTCGAACACGGTGACGGTGACGCGGAGCTTGGCTTTCTGCTCGTTGACGTCCTCCACCATGCCCATGAAATGCTTGAACGGCCCTTCGATGATGCGCACATTCTCGCCCTTCTCGAACTGCACCGCGGGCTTGGGCTTCTCGGCGCTGGTGGAGTTCACCAGTTCGAGGATCTGCTGCACCTCGGCGTCGTCCATCGGCACGGGCTTGGGGTCGCCGAGGAAGCCGCTGACGCCCTGCACGCCGCGGATGGCCCAGTAGGTGTTGTTGTCCAGCTCCATGCTGACGAGCACGTAGCCGGGGAAAAATTTGCGTTTGGAAACTTTCTTCTGGTTGTTCTTGACCTGCATCACGTCCTCGGTGGGGATGAGGACCTGCGCTATGCGGCCGGCGAACTCGTTGTTCTCGATCTTGGCGTGCAGCGTCTTGTAGACGCGCTCTTCGAAACCGGTGCGGGTGTGGATTACGTACCAGGCTTTATCTGACATTTAGCGGCCTCCCAGGATGGCCTTAAGGAAGGCGGTCAGGCCGAAGTCCACCACGCTTATGTAGATGGAGATCAGCACGACCACGAAGCTGACCGCTACCGTCGAGCGGACGACGTCCTTGCGGCCGAGCCACGTGACCTTGGTCAGTTCTTCGTATACTTCTTTGAGAAAGCCGGTTATTTTGTTCATAGTTCTCGAAATCTGGCGGGAGCGGAAGGAATCGAACCTTCAGTTGCGGTTTTGGAGACCGCTGGTTTACCGTTAACCGACGCTCCCACTGAAGAGATCAGGACTTAACTTCCTTGTGCGCGGTCTGCTTGCCGCAGGCCCGGCAGAACTTGTTCAGTTCGATCTTGAATTCCTTCTTCTTGCCCCTGGCCATATGGTAGTTCTTGTTCTTGCAGACCGTGCAGCCCAGGGTTATGTGTATTCTGTCACCCATAATTAGTTCTCCGTAAAAATCGGACGGCGGCGGCCGGGGTCCCGGCCGCTCGCCGCCTCGCCGATTATTCTATGATCTCGCTCACTACGCCCGAGCCCACGGTGTGGCCGCCTTCGCGGATAGCGAAGCGCAGACCCTTTTCCATGGCGATGGCGGATATCAGGTCGACGGTCATCTCGGC
>Ga0154401_110_pt2 | contig 1084 bp, 1 predicted proteins | sample RifGroB2_FD_115905 | JGI IMG/M metagenome (GOLD analysis project Ga0154401, IMG submission 115905) | Elusimicrobia bacterium GWB2_63_16
AGGAATCCTACGGCCTGTTCGCAGCCATTCAACCGGTGGAATTCGCCAGGCTACTCTCAAACCTGGTCAACAACGCCGCCGAAGCGCTGGGAGACAAAGGCAATGTTGACGCCCAACTAATTGATACCGAAGACGGCATTCTTCTAACTATTGCAGACAACGGCAAGGGGATTCCCCATGAGATTTTGGCTAAGCTCGGCAAGAAAGGCGAGACTCACGGAAAGGCTGGCGGCTCAGGCCTGGGGTTGTTCCATGCGCGGACCACTGCCGAGAGTTGGGGTGGCAGCCTGAATATTGATTCAACTCCCGCGAAAGGAACGACGGTCACGATAAAACTGCCAAAAGCCCCGGCACCGCCCAGTTTTGTATCCGCGCTGGAGTTGGTCCCAGGCAGGCCCGTCATCGTGCTAGATGACGATCTGGGCATCCATAATTTATGGCAGAAGAAGTTCGCTCCCGTCCGGATCGGAGAGCACAACATCAAGGTTCTCTATTTCAACGAACCCGCGGGCTTGCGCGCCTGGATCAAAGGCGAACCCGACAAAGCAAAAGTCGCTCTCTATCTTTTCGACTATGAATTATCCGGCAGCAGCGAAACCGGCCTGAGCCTGGCCGAAGAGTTGGGCCTCTGCTCTCGCACCATCCTCGTCTCGGGACGCAGCGAGGAGAACCGGATAGTGGAGGCCTGCTCCCGCCTCAAAGTGCGGAGCATTCCCAAGAACATGCTGGAATTTATCCCCGTAACGGTAGGAGCGCCTGCCCAAGCCGTACTTATAGACGACGACACAATTGTTCATATGAACTGGGAGGCAGCGGCCGACGAGGCCGGAATAGAACTGACAGCCTTTAAAGACCCCGCCGTATTTATGGCGAACCTCCAGGCTTTCTCCAGGAAGACGCCTATCTATATAGATTCCGAACTTGGCGGGGATACGAAGGGCGAGGAGGTTGCCGCCGCACTCAAAGAAAGGGGATTTACGAATATCACCCTCGCTACCGGCTATGCCCCGGAGCGGTTCGCACATCTGCCCTGGCTGAAGGTACGAGGTAAAGAATCGCCGTGGCGGGCCTAATCAGGGCTGCA